>Ga0131853_10020889_pt1 | contig 11887 bp, 7 predicted proteins | sample TergutLab28metaG_FD_92764 | JGI IMG/M metagenome (GOLD analysis project Ga0131853, IMG submission 92764) | Labiotermes labralis P1 segment gut microbial communities from Petit-Saut dam, French Guiana - Lab288 P1 (version 2) (version 2) | ecosystem: Host-associated > Arthropoda: Insects >...
CTTTTGGTTTATATTGTAGTGCTTGTTTTGGTAGTCTGTTTGTGTCCATCCTCTGTACGTGTTGTAGCCACTTTTTCTGGTACTGTTTTATTTCCTTTACTGTGTTCTGTACTCCCATTTTTTTCCTAATACTCGAAAAATCCTCAAAAGAAAATCTTAGTAATTAACCAACTTAATGCACAAATTCTTTTTTTTATAATAAGCCCACTGTATGCCTCTACATGTTTCGAGCACTATGTGCTCATCATCAGGAGGTCAAAATTGTATTATACAGCATCTGGTATCGTCACAATCTGTAGGTGGCCGTCCGGTGCACCGGTTAAGAGAGGCAGTCCTTTCTCAACCTGTGCACCGGACCGATACCAGATTTTGACCTCCTGATGATGAGCTTACAGTGCTCGAAACATGTAGAGGCATAAAATGGGCTTATTATAGAACAAGAATTTGTGCATTAAGTTGGTTAATTACTAAGATTACACTGAGATGCACTGTCAGCAAAACATAAAAAAGTGTGGGTAAATTATGGCCATGTTTGGGTCTCAGATTGTTTCTTGCACAGCAAAAACGCTGCATCTTTTCCCACGCCCCAGAGGCCAGTTGGGAAATGTGCAACATACGGAACGGTGAAATGTTGCTTGCTTGGAAATGTGTTTCAGGCGAATCTAATAATTTGGCAGTTCTTGTATAGAAACCTTAGGAAGGCTGTTCCCACCCACAGAGACAGCGTGCTTGCTAACAGACCTCGACTGTACGCTGGCACACTTCGTACACACTCTGCCACTTCGTACACACTCTGCCAGCCCCTTTGAAGAAGCTGTTAACGTCCGAAATCTGTACATAGTTTACTTGAAGTAACGATGACTGACCGTCCATAGAAATATATCACCTTCCGGCCTTTCCAGACAGCTTCATAAACAAAATTTGTTGCTTATATTCACGTGACTTTGTTCGTATTCGAGGGTCTTTAACGATGCCGTATCAGGTTCGGAGGTCATTTACATTCAGTGTCATTATTACATGCAGTAGCAGCTTACCGGTCACATGACAGGTCGCCATAATATTCGCACTCCCCTCTCGATGCTCAAGTGTTTCTTCTGCCTCAGCGCTGACCCTATAGCGGAATAGGTTGTGAGTCATTCTGTCACTCACTTATTCGCAAGAAGGTATATTTCATTTCTAAGGTAATCATGAATGTCTTTGATGGGAATTAGGAAGGAGCCGGACGTGAACTAAACCAAAGCCAGGTCGAAATTTTAAGATGGAACCTCTGGAATAGGACGTCAGGAAGTTTAGTGGGTTTGATGTAACGTTTATGAAACCCAATTACAGGTACAACGAACGTGTCCTTGATATAGAACGTTTATCATCTTCTGGGATTTGGATTGTATCTTCGGCATCAACAGAAATAAACTAAAAGTGTATATCGTAGGGTGTAGGGCCCGCGTGCCATGGAAGGTTTCACAGCGTTCCTAGAGGCTTTCAGTATAAAACAACAAAGTACGAGTAGATGCACCATTTGCCGGTCCCATTGGCCGCACGGTCTAAGGTGTAGGTCTACGGCTGAGATTGTGGGTTCGAATCCCACCAGGGGCATGGTTGTCTATTGTGAGTGTTGTCAGGTAGAGGTCTGTGCGATGAGCTGATAACTCGTCCAGAAGAGTCCAGCCGACTGTGGTGCGTCGTTGTGCGTGATCTAGAAACCTCTTGAATAAGGAGGCAATGGCCCGCGGGGGGCTGTTGCACCAAAAACAAAACGCCCCACATTAACAGACTGCACTGTCTTTATATTAATATAATTGTTCCAGCTTTTACTTCATGAGCCATGCTTTTAGTTCCATCGAGCGGATGTATCCGGTTCGATCTATGGTACCTAGATTCCGATATAACACGCGATTTAATGTAGTGACGACTGGCTACGGCCTGGACGGTCCGGGGATAGAATCCCGGTAGGGTTAGCGAAGGTTCGGCTTCAATCCCTACTTTCACATTTAGCTCCACGCGTCGGCTGCACTTTACCCCCAAGGAAATCCTTTGGCAATGAATGCTGACAGAAGGAATTGGTCACTTGAAAAATTTCCGTAGATTCTAGTGAACTCGGGACCTGACGTGTTGTGGTGCAGATCGCCAAACGTCTGCACCACCTGTCAAATGTAACATAAGTAAGTGATAGAAGTTAGGTTCTTTTCCCCATACACACACCCCCTTAATCTATGTCTAAACTGTAGAGGTGCAATAGAGACATCGTAAAACATCTGTCGTTCTTCAGATTCGACGTCATGAGATAGATCGCTCATGAGCAGGGGACCGGACCACACACAGTCCCCTGTCCCTTTGGCATTCTGTCCTGAAGACAAGCAAGGGTAAATGAAAAATGTAAAACTGCCTTAAATGTAACGGTAAAGCAGTCCCATTACAGGCCTGGACAGGCCCACAGGGTTCCAGGAAGTTAAGGTTCCCAGATTTCGTGACAACGGCACAGGATGGTGGTAAGGTTGTCAGCCTTACGCAACGGCCGCCTTTACCCCCATGAAATGCTCCTGGTACTCATTTCTGTTAGAGGCTGAGTCGACCCCAGGACCATAGTGCGATCGGAGGGATTTTACGTCAATGAAAAATTTCCAATGACACCATCTGGGATCGAAACAGCGACCTCACGATTTGTATCACAGCACCTTAACCACTGCGCTACCGCGTAAAACTCCAGTGCTGACATGTATTTTAACGACATTGGAAAGGTTGTACTGAAGTGTATTTCTCTGGGGGTTACTGTTACTTACGAAGATAGCGTGCTTGCTGCAAAATATTGAAGCTGTAGTTACAATACTGCACTTACTCTTGAGCTGTTTTCCCTTGAATTCTATTAAACACTTCCAGTTTTCTAGAAAATGATCGCATGAAATTTGCAGAGCTTATATTTAACATTTATTGGTCCGTGCACCGCTAATATATTCTCAGGGTACAACCAACAAGATGCAACTTTTACACAATTTATTTGTTTCTGTAAGACGCTCTACATGTTTCAGACGGTTTTTCCGTCCATCATCAGGAGCTCAAAACTGCACATACCGCGTCAGGTATTTGTCTGACCGGTACTGCTACCTGCTAATACTCTGGCCAGGCTAGCAGCAGGTAGCAGCAACGGTCTGACAAACACCTAACGCAGTATGTACAGTTTTGAGCTCCTGATGATAGAAGGAAAACCCGTCTGAAACATGTAGAGCATATTAAAGAAATAAATAAATTGAGAAACGTTGCATCTTATTGGCTGTACCTTGCGAATAGCTTATGTATATGCATTGTTTTGCATTTAATTTGATGTTTAGGGGGCACTAGCAGGCTTTTTTTTGGGGGGGGGGGTTTCTATTTCATCCGCAACTAAACTAACAATCATATTGCGCCATTTGGAATTCATATCAGATTTGTCTTAGACACTTTGGATCCCGGTAGGGTCAAGAGGTATTTCTTCTTCAAAGCGTCTATCCCGCTTTGAGGCCCACCCAACCTCATTTCGAATGGATACCGGCGATCCTTTCCAGTGGAATGAAGCGGCCGGAGCGTGACGTTGACCAATCACATCCGTCTAGAGCCGAAAGTAAAAATAAGTGGAGCTATACCTCTATTCCCCCTATACATATGCCTTAAAATAGTCTACAGTAACAGTTGTACCTGTTAGAGCCTTTGATGTGAGCCGAAAATACCAAATTTTAATCTGAATCCTTACATTAGTTCCACACATGAAACGTGCGGACGGACAGACTTCACTTCTTTCTTCACTGATGTGCATTACCTTCGATCATCTTGTTCAAAGAACACATTTTAAGTCGTGTCTGTAGGCAGAGTGGGCCCGGTAGCTCAGTCGGTATAGCGACTGAACTACGGGCTGAACGGTCTGGGATCGAATTCCGGTGGGGTCGAGATTTTCCGCCCGTCCAGACCGGCCCTGGGGCCCACCCAGCCTCCTGTAAAATGAGTACCGGGTCTTTCCCGGGGGTAAAGTGCGTCCGGGGCGTGCTGCTGACCACTCACCCCCTTCTAGTGCCGCGGTCGTGGAAGAGTAGAGCTATACATCTACCCACCCTCTGGGCCACACCGGACCTGTAACGGGTTCACTTTATATTTACTTTTCACTTGTAGGCAGAACTGTTGGAATTACACAGGATACTTGTGTGTCGTGTTGAATGGTAAATGGTCACCGACATACCAAAATTTCGCAGTTTTTGGATCAAACTCTTCTGAACTGTTACGTCATTTAGAAGAATCGTAATACTTTATCTTTATGTCACGTGCTTGAACATAAGGATTAAGGAATCGCGATGTTTCGAATCGCCAGTAATTCTCTAAGAGTCAATTTCCCTTGACATCTGAAAGGACTCGAGTATTCTGTGTCGCTGTAATAAAGCAGAAGACGGTCTCCCCATTGGCCAAGTGAAGGAGATGCATCGTTTCGTTAACCTTTTGATGGTGAAAATGTAATTTTTTCACACCCCCCCCCCCTTCCACCTACAGGCAGAACATTTTTGTGCACTGCGGTGTTTGTATCCCATTAATGTTGTAATTGTTAAAGGTCGTTGCGGAATACGAAGCTCTTCTGTCTCTTTAACCTTCCTTCTTTGCGTTGCAAAAAAAAAAATTTGAAGTCATCCGCACCTTGGTACGTTTTTATCACGTTAATTCCCAGATATTAAGACTTCGCGAAGCGTGGGGAATGGAGAGGGGCTCTTCGCTTACGAGCAAAAGTGATATATCGGATCCGAGGAGCTCCTCATGTAGCCCTCCCGAATTAAATTCAGTAGTAACCGATTTCATGTTTTGTATACATGTAAAATAACCACTGCCAGCGGGTGACAACCCAATTGCAGTAAATAATAATAATAATAATAATAATAATGGCCATTATTATTATTATTATTATATTCGCTTGCCTTCCAAAATCTAATACTTTTCCTTTTGCCTCTTGATATCCTGAAGAATGTGGTTTGTGGAGCTCGTATATCGTAGTTGGTACAGCTACTAGCTATGAGCTGGACGGTCCGGTTTCGCATCCCGGTAGAGACAAAGGGTTTTATTATCTCAAAACCGCCCAAAACGGCTCTGGGGTCCGCACAGCCTCCTATTTTAATGGGTACCGTGATTCTTTCCGGGAGGTAAAGTGGCCGGGGCGTGAAGACGACCATTCGCCTCCTTCTAGTGCCAAGGTCAAAAATGGGTGGAGTTGAACCTCTGCTCCCCCTATATGCCTTCTTTGCTTGTGTACTTTTATGGATTTGATACGTCACTTGAATTTGTAAAAATGGCTCAGATATGTAAAATTGTGTGCAGTGAATGGTACTATGGATTTTGTAATTTGAAATTATGTTAGTTAGTTAACAGTAAGATTTCAAATTGTTATTGCCATTTTCTAGTAATTCAATTAAGAGAAGCTATATATATATATGCCGGTCCCAGTGGCCGCGCGGTCTAAGGCGTAGGTCTACGAACCCTCTCCTGTTGAGATTGTGGTTTCGAATCCCGCCGGGGGCATGGGTGTCTCTCTGTTGTGAGTGTTGTGTGTTGTCAGGTAGAGGTCTCTGCGACGCACTGATCACGCGTCCAGAGGAGTCCTACTGACTGTGATGCGTCGTTGTGAGTGATCTAGAAACCTCAAGAATGAGGAGGTCATGGCCCGAGTTGGGCCGCAGCGCCACAGGAAAATATAAATATTACTTCTGAATTTAAAGGCATTTAACGACATTCGTTTTGTGATACAACTACTGATATAAATGTGGTTTTTCTGCTGTCAGTGGCGTTGCACGGCTTATTGGTATTCCTTCATTACCGTTTGGAAGAGGGTGGATATTGAACGCATTAGAGGTAGCGCTAATTCAAGGAGACGGTGTCATTCCGCTACAAACGTTAGATGCAATAGTCGAGGCTTATGGATTTGGCGACCTGATATGAATATTTTCAAGCCTGTAATGAGAACTAGAAAATAAAATATTTTTGGCACATTTTTCTGAACACCAATTGTCGAATGTTAAATATTTGACAGATTGTTTACTTCGGTCTCTTTAGTAAAGCATTATTTCTTTCACTCTGTTAAGTTTTTCTCAGATTTATCGCATATCCAGAGCATTTCGAACGGGCTTTTCAGCAATGAACAAGGGGCTGGCCTGCTGCATCAACCCCAAACCTGGAGGACCAGGTGATTTTAGATCAAGATTTTCTTCCTCTAGCCCTTGTTACGCCACTATCAAACTGCAAAGCAGCAGTGGGAACATTGTAGAGCCTGCTAATATTTTATATTTATCACCTAGAAGGCTTCAAATGTAGAATAATTCGCAAAACATGGCGTTGGGGTGTCCAGTCCATACCGCTTCTCCAGGATGTTCCTATATATATATATATATATATGTGTGTGTGTGTGTGTGTGTGTGTGTGAGTGTGTGTGTTTGTGTGGGCCGGGTAGCTCAGTCGGTATAGCGACTGAGCTACGGGCTGGACGGTCCGGGATCGAATTCCGGTGGGGACGAGATTTTCCGCCCGTCCAGACCGACCCTGGGGCCCACCCAGCCTCCTGTAAAATGGGTACTAGGTCTTTCCCAGGGGTAAAGTGCGGCCGGGGCGTGCTGCTGACCACTCACCCCCTTCTAGTGCTGCGGTCATGGAAGAGTAGAGTTATATCTCTACCCACCCTCTGGGCCAAACCGGACCTGTAACGGGATCGTTTTACTTTATATATATATATATATATATATACGTGTGTGTGTGTGTGTGTGTGTGTAAAACTTTAAAGGCCTTCATTTCATTAGCAGAAAATTCGTTATAAACTACAGTAGCGCCCCCTGTAAATTTTTAGAATAAGTGCAATCTGTAACTGCCGGTAGAGGGAACTTAAATGCTAATCTCCCTGTGTCTCGAACTTACAGGGTCATCATATAACAACAAACATCGTCATACAAAGCCGTATGACAGAAACGCAGTGCCCGCGTAGGCCTTCCTGCGAGTAGTTGTGTTTACGAATGTTTGTCGCCATCACCAACTGCAAGGTAAGCTTCTGCTCCCTACTTACTCAGCAGTCAGCATAGGACTTTCCGTACTTGTATTCTTGCCTACAGCCACTGTGTTTGTTAATATTTTATATGTGTTTTGTTTGAGATGAATGGCATTTGTCCGTGCTGTTTACTGCCTTATTCCCGGATTCGTTTTCTCTGGTAAAAATATGTAATTTTAGCTTGAAGAATATTGTTGTATACGCCGGAATATTTATGGAGAATATGCCCAACGTCAATCTTGAAAGTATACATAATTAATTCCATTTCAGTTGACAGTGGAATACACAGTACAACATTCTTTACCCATTTGTTGCATTGTCTTTATGCCGTTTTCGTGGAAAACAAAAGCAAAACTGATTTCGGTTAATTACACATGGGAACAGAAATAGAGACCTTCGACGTCTGTCGAAATAAAATACCATTAAGTTAGTAAAAGTAAAGTGATCCCGTTACTGGCCCGATGTGGCCCAGAGGGTGGGTACAGGTATAGCTCTACTCTTCCATGACCGCGGCACTAGAAGGGTGTGAGTGGTCAGCAGCACGCCCTGGCCGCACTTTACTCCCGGGAAAGACCCGGTACCCAATTTACAGGAGGCTGGGTGGGCCCCAGGGCCGGTACAGACAGGCGGAAAATCTCGTCCCCACCGGGATCCGATCCCGGTTCGTCAAGCCCGTAGTCAGTCGCTATACCGACTGAGCTACCCGGCCCACACCATTAAGTTAGTAGTATTACTATTATGCTTATTAATTGACTTCTTTTTAGAAATTTTCAAATTCGTAGCGTATGTGTGCAATAAAAGTGTGGTTTCAATTTTTTTTTTCCGGCGGTGAGAGTGGATCAGTGAAAAGTTATCACCGAAAAACTTAGGTGTACGAGTAGGTGAGAATTTTAAAATTTATTCTTTCCAATTATTAAGGAAGATCCTACTAATTTCCTAGCATGTTGCTTCTCGTAACTGACTGATCAGATCCCTATTTTTAACGTACGACACATTTTTTTTGTGTAGCATGGGTAATTTGTTTACATTAGTTGATCTGTTAGTGATTTCTTTCAATTTCACTGGTTTAAATTTTAACCGGGGCATTCATAAGTTACATGCCCTTCTTGTGTGATAATATTAAATGTGATATTCAAAATGGTGGACGAACTAGTGTACTGATTACAGACATGTTTCCTTATTTCGGCCCATATTTGCATACTGACGTACAAACTAAATGCCAAGTGTAGTGTAATGACTAAGACTATGTTAACATGAGGGCCGCACGAATTTCTGAACGTCGTTAGTTATGGTCTATTTTGAAAGTTCAGGCAGTTATTGCCGGCCTGTCACAGCCGAGGGTCTTGTTTAATACCAGGGCAGTTCATGCGAGTTTGTGACCTACAAAGTGACACTGGGACAGTTTTCTTTGCAATTATTATTATTATTATATGGATACAATTGCAAAGTGAAGCCTTGATTAAGCCCTTAAATATAGTGATTACTACAAAATTCTTCTAAAAAAACCAACTAGATGCACTAATTTCTCAAATTTATTTTTGGAATAAAAATCTACATGTTTCGGACAGTTCCTCTGTCCATAAACAGGAGTTTTTCACTGTACGCAGAGCAATGGTATATGTCATAGAGTTTTGTTGACAGCTTGCGAGCAGGATCAGGAAGGAACTGATCCGTCTTGATCCTGCTCGCAAGCTGTCAGCAAACCTGTGTGGTTACTTTTAAAAAGTCCTAATGAGGACAGAGGAACTGTTCGAAACATGTAGAGTTTTATTCCCAAAATACATTTGAGATATTAGTGCATATAGTTGGTTTTATTAAAAGAATTTATCACGATACACGGTCTCCTGAACGTCAAACACCTACACAAGTATATTGATCATCTGTTTTAAATTTGAAGTACACTGCACTCTTCCCACCAGTTTATTCCGCTGTCTAGTATTATTCTCAGAACGGAGAACATTAGCGGTTTAGTCTTTGAACCCTAGATACAGTAATATTTCTGGGATGCAGGGACTGAATTTTTTCAGTATTCTGCAAATGGATTTCAGTCCTCAAGAGGCCGAAAAAAGCGTTATTATTATTATGTAATTATATGCTTACTGGTTTTCAATGGCTACGATAGTGCTTTGTTTGTTGTGACGTCAAAAGTCCAACTTTCGTGGGTCCATATGGGGAAGGTGGGAGATTGGGGCGTGAGAATTGATGATGTCACTCATTATAAGAATTTTATTTAAATCAGCTGTTTATGTACTGTACCGTTACCTAAATGCTAACCAAGTACTTCAACAGCTTTGTAAAACGGTATAACTGTGCTGTTTAAGTCTCAATTATTTGAGTTTTCTTTTCTGTCAGAAGAAGAGGTTGTGCTGTGGTTAAGACAGAACAAACGAAAAAGGGTGAAATGTAAATTGAAAAATAATTGAAAATCAGGATTATAGATGCATAATATCTGTTTCAAATGAAGCCAACTAGGTGCACACTCCTTCTTAGTATATTTATTTAAACTTCTGTACTTGTTTCGGGCAAATATGTGCCCAGGAGAACTTCCTATATCTATACGACACCGGTATTTTTCACTCTGTATGGGTGGCTAGACCAGGCAACCACCCATACAGAGTGAAAAATACTAGTGTCGTATAGATACAATAATTTCTCCTGATGATGGTCATATAGTTGCCCGAAACATGTAAAGAAGTTGAAATAAACGTACTAAGAAGTAGTGTGCACCTAGTCGGCTTCATTTAGAACAGATTATACAGGGTGGTACGGTCAACAAAACAGGAAAAAAGAGGCATTATATATTTGTTATTACTACATTAAATCGCAGGAATTGAGACAAAACCCCCAAAATGTCAACCAAACAATTTCATTCTCAAACCATTTCTAACTTATTGTTTATCTGAATACGTCTCTGGCAGTTCGTAACAAACAAATTACTTCCGTTTTATCCGAGACGACATTCAATATTTGTTACCCGACGCTATAGACTTCACTGGGGACCGCGGTAGCACAGTGGTTAAGGTGCTGTGATACAAATCGGAAGGTCGCTGGTTCGATCCCAGATGGTGCCATTGGAAATTTTTCATTGACGTAAAATCCCTCCGATCGCACTATGGTCCTGGGGTCGACTCAGCCTCTAACAGAAATGAGTACCAGGAGCATTTCTTGGGAGTAAAGGCGGCCGGTGCCTAAGGCTGACAACCTTACCACCATCCTGTGCCGTTGTCATGAAATCTGGGAACCTTAACTTCCTGGAACACTCTGGGCCTGTCCAGACCTGTAACGGGACTGCTTTACCTTTTTATAGACTTCACTAAATGTCCAATACGTTCTCTTTCCTTCGTTTGTGTAGACTTATATCTGCAGAAAGGAGATGCTTGGAAGACATAGGATTAGATGGGAGGATATGAAAATTGATTCTAACTATATGGGATGGGAGTATGTACTTTGGATTTATTCAACTCGGGATATTTACCGATGATGGGATTGTCTGGACTAGCTTCTCAACGATGGCTTTGCTGTTTAGGGTGATTTACACGTAGGAGATGTATGCATTTGGCCGTGTAGTGTAACGCACGCGGACTTGGCCTCAACCGGTAGACCTTAGAGTCAGTTTGGTTGGGACGGATTTCAAATGACGTCATGTTTTTACTAGCGACGCCCTTATTTAATTCGAAAGCTTCTTGTAAGTTGGTACAGCATTAAGATTCTGGCCGTAAAAATCGACAGTCCATCGAATTAATCGAGTATTGTGGGGTGATTCTTCGTGGTTTACCCTAGTCTCTCAAAACGAAAGACTCATTCCTTATCACAGGATAGCAACGTCTTATTACGCACTATGTAATGTCTGATGTTGAAACAGTTCAAGGGAAGATCCCGGTCTCAGAAGTATGACACCGTGTGGATTGGTATATGGGTACCGACGTTTTGGATGAACTTGCTGCCTCCATTTCAGGGTACACCAATACTCCTGTTTGGGTAACCCCGAAGAAGTAATCATATAACCCTCCCGAAACGGTGCTTCTGTACTTATGCACCTTGTGCAGTACTTCTGAAAATTTGCATCTTTAATCAGCACTGCCGTGAGAATCTTAAATCTCATAATTGTGTGGAATTTGGGAATAATGGCAAATATGCAGTAGAACTGCATTTATCCGGATGAAATGGGACGGCGAGCAATCCGAATATGCAGACTGTCCAGATAATTGGATTTTTATTTGAAAGTAGACTACACTGGCAGTTTGAAGTTCGACTGTTACTACTCACGGTTTGGACCTCCATCTAAACCTTTCGGCCACGCCTGATTTGAAGTTCTAGAAACCAATACACTGCACTGTACTTGATCCGATTACCGGTAATATCAAGGCAAGGTAGTTTAGTAGAATTCTCAACAGATTTACCTGATGGGCGAAACCCATCCGGATAATTGGCGATCCGGACTTCCAGCTTCCGGATAAATGTAGTTCTGTAGGTGGCAATTGGAAGTTAGGCATTCGATTGCGTATTTGAGAGCTTAGAGTTGGGTTTATGGTACTTATAACGTAGTAGAGAAAGGTAAAGTGCACCCTTCTACAGGCACTGAGGCTCTGTACAGGCCGTAGGACCCATAGGGGAAGTAGAGGTGTAGCTCTATTCTTTCCTGACGACGACACTACAAGGGGTCAGAGTCACGCCCCGGCCGCTCTTTACCCCCGGGAAACACACTCTACCCATTTTACAGGAGGCTGGGTGGGTCCCAAGGACCGCCTCTGTGGTCTAGTGGTCAGAGTTTCTGGCTACAGATACAGAGGTCCCGGGTTCGATCCCCGGCGCTACCAGATTTTCTGAGTAGTAGTGGGTCTGGAACGGGGTCCACTC
>Ga0131853_10020892_pt1 | contig 11887 bp, 9 predicted proteins | sample TergutLab28metaG_FD_92764 | JGI IMG/M metagenome (GOLD analysis project Ga0131853, IMG submission 92764) | Labiotermes labralis P1 segment gut microbial communities from Petit-Saut dam, French Guiana - Lab288 P1 (version 2) (version 2) | ecosystem: Host-associated > Arthropoda: Insects >...
AGAGAGAGAGAGAGAGAGAGAGAGAGAGAGACGAAAGCGAAAATGAATAAACGCGAACAATAAGATATTGTTTATTTCCCTTCTTCAACATGTAATTTCTCAATATGCTGTCACAAAGAAGAGGAATTCCCTTCACCGTTTTATTGCTCTTTTAACGATGCTGCCAGTTACTCTTCGCACGTTCGAACGGTCCAATTACTGAACAATGAACCGGGAAGGATGTTAGAGTAATTGACCATAGCCTAGTTTCGGGTAATACACCGCCATTTGCTTCGACGGACTGAGGAAACCCCAGTCAGAATATTCTCATATTATGTCATTCCGTGCAATATAATACGCTTCATATTATCAAAAACCAACAACTTGCACGTACAAAGCGTATGTAACGAAATATACAATCTTCAATCCTTCGGCGGTCTAATGCCATCTTCAAGGATCAACATAAAAAACGTGTTTAATTTAAAACACAATGAAGTAATTTTTCATATATATATATATATATATAAAGAATTAGATGGCATAACAAAACACAAAACTTTATAATAAACATTAGTATTGGTAATGTAACGTTACTTCACGTACCTACATGGAAACTAACTTTACTAGGTTCTCAACTGAACATGTCCCGACTGTTGCTCCCTGAATATGGCGGTCGATCGGTGAAACATGTAGCAGTGAAAATCGTTTATTTTTTATATGCTTTCACCGTGCAAACTCTTGGTTTTAAACAAAGAGAATAAGTTCGAATAGTGTGAAGCTGGAGACCTGTGCTTTTCTGTCACGTTACATCACTAACAGTAAAAGGTTCCGTCATTCTGCATGACGTCACTGAGTTCTTATGATGTTTCTTCCGTGTTCTTTTTAACGATGCTCTCAACTACACAACTCACGTAACACTAGTAAGTGCAATATTCTAGAAATGACACAAAAATTACTGCGAAGTGCAGTTATTGGCGTTAAAAGAGTTACTGTCTTCATCATACCACGCAGAATAGAAAATATAAAAGTTAAATAGACAGATATATCACTATGGGGCACTGACGTGGAAAGTAGAAGCATAAGTAAAGGTAAAGCAATCCCATTACAGGCCTGGACAGGCCATGAGGGTTCCAGGTGGTTTAGGCTCCTACGTTTCAAGACACGAAGGTGGTAAGGTTGTCAGCCCTACTCACCGGCCGACTTTAGCCCCAGGAAATATTCCTGGTACTCATTTCTGTTAGAGGCTGAGTCAACCCCAGGACCATAGTGCGGCCGGAAGGATTATGTCAATGAAAAATTCCAATGACACCATCAGGAATCGAACCCGTGACCTTCCAGTTTGTAGCGCAGTGCCTCAACAAAATGGGCCACCGCGTGCCCAGAAAGTGTAAGTAATTGGAGAAAACGCTAAGTGCCAATTTATTCACCATAAACCCCATATAAACTAATCTGGGATCGAACCCCGACATCAGCGGTGACAGGTCGGAGACTGAACGGCTGAGCCACGGTACGTCCCTCCTGTTTGCAGGGACGTAGCACGGTATGACCCTCCTGTTTGTAGACGCGTAGCCACGGCATGGCCCTCCTGTTTGTAGGGACGTAGCCACGGTATATCCCTCCTGTTTATAGGGACGTAGCCACGGTATATCCCTCCTGTTTGTAGGGACGTAGCTGCTTCATATTCGGTTTTTGGTCGTTTGTATTGAAACAAGAACATTTACAGCTTCTATTGACACTTGTGTCGTATCTGTCACTGCTATGATCCGACATTCGTTCGTCCACCGACCGCTCAAATAAACGCTTCGTTAAGCTAACATGTGTCTAACACAGCCAATACAGCAGGCCAAATAACAACAGAAATTACGGAAAGCGTTTTTTCATCATATCGCTTCAATTTCTCTAATTTCAATTGTCTTTGACATACATAATTTCATACTCTAACTGTACTGATTAATTAATTAATTAATTAATTACCGATAATGTAATCAACAATGTAACTGGCATGTGAAGCTATAGTTAATCAGCGATCTATTCGTGAGCTTTGAGATTATCAACATTAGAGTACTGTGGGATGCAATGCAGTTTATTTTGGCAGAAATCTGGAGTCGACAAGCCAAGAGAATCGCGACAAACAAAACAATACACACGCTGATTCAATCGCGCAAAAAATTTCCAACAATAAAGGACAGTTAAACGTTTCAGGTATATAATTGTAAATACCTTGCATAAAGGTGAGAAGAAGGATTATAGTAATAAATTACAAAAGATTTAACATGGAAAAAGCATTACAAGTGCCATGAATTGTATCTACAGAATAGCTGCAACAATTTATACCTTATAAATACGGTTTGTTTCTCATACATAAATGTAAATACACTGCAGAAAGGCGATGATGATGATGATGATGATGATACTAATAATAAGTCTTTTGTCCCTCTCACTGCATCCTCCACTGTTCCTTATTTATTTATTTATTTATTTACTTTTTTCGTCTCTCAAGGGAAATTTATACTTTGATCTCCGTCAAAGATCCAAGTCAATTAGTGCCACTTACAGACAATACTTAAGTGCACAGATCCAAGCCACCTGTTGCCATTCACAGACACTACAAAAGTACAAAACTCCCAACCAATTAATGCCACTTACAGACACTACAAAAGTACCCAGATCCAAGCCAGTTAGTGGCACTCACAGACGCTACAAAAGTACACAGATCCAAGCCAACTATTGCCATTGACAGACACTACAAAAGTACACAGATCCAAGCCAACTATTGCCATTGACAGACACTACAAAAGTACACATATCCCATCCAATTAGTACCAATTACAGACACTACAAAAGTGCACAGATACAAGCCAACTATTGCCATTCACACACCTACAAAAGTACACAGATTGAAGCCAATTTGTGCCACTTTCAGACCCTACAAAAATACACAGATACAAGCCAATTAGTGCCATTTACAGACACTACAACAGTACACAGATTCAAGCCAATTAGTGCCACTTACAGACTCTACAGAGGTAACGTCTGTTGTTCAAAGAACAAAGACAGCCTACAAAGACGCTGTGAACAACAGAAAGCTCGCTTGCGCTCTGCAACTCTGCAAACAGGTGCACATCGTCGTGACGCTTCACAACTAACTGGGCAACCTGTTGCCGGACGTCTCCGAAGAGAGACCCAAATTAATATCCCTCCCCCCCCCCTTCATTTTCCGAGGGTAAAGTTGCACAAATCCAACAAACGTCAGCCTGTCCTATATTTATTATTTCAACTAATCTATGTCCAAATTGAACACGGCTATGCAGAAATTGGAGTGTGAGTGTAGCGTCTGCTCTAAAGTCTCTAACTTCACTAAGAGTATGACTGGACACAGAACACAGCCCGGGGTACTGTATATAGACACACATGGGTATTGCCTGTTCTAACATTCAACGAGTTAGGAAATGCACACAGCCGCGTAACACTTGTGGCTTCTGCCATCCGTTATGACACCTTAGCAAGGTCAGTTATGATCATGCTACAGCTCTTTCGTCACAGAAAAACAGGCAGTCTCTGTTACCTTTAGCTCGCCAAAGGCTCTTTTACATTAGCTCGTACCCCACAGAGCATATCTCTTTTTTTTTATAGAATCAATGAATAGAATATTGTAGGTCTTCATTATAGTGCGCGTTATTTATGTCAGATTTTAACTAAATCTTATTTGATGGGTAGATTTGAGTAAAAATCTCTTAATACGAAATTTCATACAAATCCGTCTATTGGCAGCTACGTTATTCCACGAGGAAGGTTGGACCGTCAGATCTAATAGCCTCTTTCTGCGTTTTTTTTTTTTTTGCAAAATCGCCTAAGAAGCTCACTAACCTACTTATGGGCTTCGTTACGAATCTTTCAATAGACAGCGATATTTTCGCTAAACAGCATCATCGACTGGCTGGCCTGCAATATAGGAGTAATGTGTTTTATGTAAGGTAGAGAAAGAATTGTGGAATATTGTCCAGACAAATTTCAGACTTAATGTTACAACACGTATGTATTCTAACAGTGAACTTACTAAGACTGTAGAATGGTTTAATACGTGATTAAGTTAACCCTACGCAACTTCCCAGACAAAACACATTTTTCAACACAAGCGTTACGCAAACCCCTGAAGACACCTGATGCTAAGATTCGAAACAAGAGGTTCCAAGGCCAATAAAACATTCAGAACATGATTACGTTATTGTTTTCGGCGGTCGATAAGAATACTGATTCCTGAAGGAAATATATTGGTGCTAACAATTCGACTCCGCTGGACGAGTGGTCAGCTCGTCGCAGCGACCTCTACGTGACAAAACACAACACTCTAAACAGACAAACATCCATGCTCATGGTGGGATATGAACCCACAATCTCGGCAGGCGAGCGGTCGCAGTCCTACGCCTTTACAATATTTCAGGGTAGTACGGCCATAGAGTGCCGGTCACACAACTTGGAATGGGAAAAGCAAAATAAATTCAATATTTCGACGAATCTAGAGATACAAGTCGTCGTCATAAGAAAATTGGTGGGTTGTCGAGGATTTTGTTCGCCTTTAAGCAGGCCCAGCAGAACTAAATGGTGTAAAAAAAAAAGCTTGGAGATAATACATCACATATTCATTATGAATTTATTTCAGTTGATGACGTCCAGGACAAATAAATGTCTCCATGGAGACGTCCTTCTTAGCCAGCTAGTAGTTCATTACTTATTCAAGAAATTGCCCGAATGTTATGGAATTTTAAGGTTCATTCTTATGAGAGAGAGGGGAGGTGAACACAGGGTTTTGGTGGAGAAACCTGAGGGAAAGAGACCACTTGGAAGACCCAAGCGTAGATGGGGGATATTTAGATGAATCTTCAGGAAGTGAGATTGTGGACATGGACTGATCTGGCTCAGGAAAGAGACAGGTGACGGGAACTTGTAAACGCGGTAATGAAACTTCGAGTTCCATAAGTGGGGGGAATTTCTTGACTAGCTGAGAACCGGTTAGATTCTCAAGAAGGACTCTTCTCCATGAAATGTGTAAGTAAACGTTTCATTACCGTGATCACAACAGCTTGCGCCACTTGTCACTGTCCTAAGCCAAATGAATCCTGCCATCGTCCTCCCAACCATGTCTTGAAGATTCCTTTTGATATCAACCTCCCATCTATTCCTAGATTTTCCAAATTACCTACTTCCTTCAGATTTACCCACCAAAAGTCTGTACGGGTTTATTATCTCCCCCGTACTTGCTATATGTCCCATCTCATCGTCCTTGATTTTATCATTCTAATAGTACAGCAATTACACAACTTAAGCTGCGTATTCTGAGAAACAACTAAAAATTAATAAACGTACTCTCGAAGTGAAAATTTAAAATCTTTAACGTCAGAAAAGGTGGTACACAGGATTACCACTGATAATTAAGGATCTGAAATACTGCAAGGTATGATTCAGTGATGGGTAAGCTTGCAAGAAATGAGACTTTACAAGCGGGGCTGTGTTTGGCAGACTGATAGACTGTATACTTTCTACGTAATGATGAAATCAGAGTCACTTTAGTAAAATATTTCCATGTGGCACAGTTGAAATTGCAGTCACACCATAAATTACGGCAGTTGTGGCTGTTTTACTTTGCCGCTGATAAATTAATGCGCGGACAATCACAAATAACGCGTGCAGAGCACTTTATCAATCAATGAACGCGATCTGTGTTCAGTGTATGTATTTAGCAAGAAAAATGTTTTAGAGAAATTCCTAAGGGCAGGACAAGGACCAATTTCATACTCTGCACTCTGCACCAGATATTATTATTGGCGCCAATTTAAGCACACTGGCGGCGGCGTCTTTATGGCAGTCTACAGCTGAAGCAAGTTTTTATTTTAATCCTAGACTGTGATTTCTCTGCTAACCATGACGCGGTACACCATAAACATCCTCTCAGTTAAGCAATGCATTATGCGCCAGCTGCTGTACATAATTTAGGAGCATGAGATGGGCAGGACATTTATCCTATTTGTCCCTATGCAAGACGTAAAACGTATAGGGGGAGAGGAGGTACTGTTCCACGCAATATTTACCTCGGCGCTCTGATGGGAATGATAAGTTAGATACCGGCCACGGCTGCTCTTTCCGGATGAAAGAGCCCCCAAAATGGCTGGGTGGGCCAAAACGCTGATCTGGATGCATTGAAGAAGAAAAATATTCTTGCCGTTGGCGGGAATCAACCGCAGATTCCTAGGTCGTCCAGACTATAGTTTAGTCACTACACCGGATGAGCTGTCCCGACAGCACGTATGAGGGACATAAATAATGCATATGAAGTTTAGTCATAATTCAAAGATATCTGTTAAACAGTGCGCGACGGAAGAGTAATTCAAAGCAGCGAGATTCTTCTTGAGAATCAGATAGCCGAGCAAAACTTCACCATTTTAGAAGCCGAAACTCCATTACCGTTTATACAAGAAACCGTTAATTGTGTCTATCGTGAGCCTGTTGAATTCAGTTCATGTCTCACACTTTGTCTTACGATCCATATTAAGACCTTCTCCTTGAATTTAAATAGCAATGTCTTTACAACACTACTACTACTACTACCACCACCATCACCAATACTACTACTACTACCATTACCACTAACACCACTACCACTATTACTACCATCACCACCATCACAACCATGGCACTGCAACTGCACTTTGCCCATTGTCATTGAAATGTAATATTCAGGCAGCACAAGTTTTCGATGATTAATTCTGTCTCCTCCCTCAGGTACAGTCAAAGGTTTAGCTAAGGGACCCATCAGACAAAGCACACTTCATGATTAAGTGCACTGATATGTGTATTTCTACCGTTCTTTAACGTATATTCTACATACATACACACATAAGTACAACTCTCCCAAACGTGCTACATGCGCCACCCAGCTTATATATGATTTATTTCATTTCTTATTTCTGGGTGTCCTTTTTGCTTTCCTATGTCTTTCATCAGTTAAGATTTTGTACGCACTTCCCATTTTGGAATGTGTGCTACGTGCCTCGCCAAACTTATTCTCCACAACTTTTTATAACACGCTTCCTCCCCTCGTTTCCTCTTTGTTCCTCAGTTTATCCCACTGACCAAAGCCCTGTACAAAGTTCTCTCTCTCCCTCTCGCCGCCACATTAACTCTCTCAACGGAAGGTAACCCCCATCTCACGTTAATTTTACCACAGATTGCTCGCAATCCGACTGTACAGATGGCTGAGAAAGTTGCATATTGGACGGTGCCACTGTGCATACGGTTGTGACGAACTGAAGCTTGTAATAGCGAAGTACTGCAGTATTTATCACAGGACGAGCGGCCCAGTTTGTTATCGATATGCAGCCCGCCGAGGCTGTTGACCACACACACACACACACACACATCACTAATCAAACCCCCTTCCTCCTCCATTAATCGAGTCAACCAACGTTTCCCAGCACTCAATCATTAGCTAACAACACGGGACCCCACACTCCTTTACAACGCAAATTTCAGTATTGCTACAGATGAGTTAAATCCCACTTTGTTATACGGCCTTGTTCAGTCAATTAAAATGAAAGCGTCACACTTCGCCTTTTAAAAATTAAGTTCGTACTGTCCCTCTACAATCTGTATTTTACACGCTGTCAGTTGTACTGATAAACAGTGGGTAAAGGTGGAGGGGGGGACATTATACAGTACAACCAGTTCCAGACGTCGCACCGTACTAACAGATTCTGCTCATTTGAATAAACACATTGTTAATACGAGTTTAAGCGGTCTTTTCGTGTGTTCTCCCAGTCCATCCGGACAAATAGCGGGATCAAAGCTCAAACAAGGGCTACAACCCCTTCCTTGCACATTCTTGCCAGTTAATTATTTACTGTTCATTCCGCTGCTCCAACAACATGCAGTGCGAACTACTGACATCTGTAAATATGTCATACTCACTTACTTCCTTCATGGTGCGGAGTCCTTCTTGAGAAGCTAACCGGTTCTCAGCTAATCAAGAATTTCCCCGCATTCTATGGAACCCGAAGGTTCATTAAAACATTTACAAGTGCCCTCCACCTGTCCCTATCCTGAGCCAGATCCATCCAATCCATGCCCCCACATCTCACTTCCTGAAGATCCATTTAATTACCCTCCCATCTAAGCCTGTGCCTTCCAAGTGGTCTCTTTCACTCAGGTTTCCCCACCAAAACCCTGTATACACCTCTACTCTCCACAATACGTGCTACATGCCCAGCCCATCGCATTCTTCTCGATTTAATCACCCGAAAAATATTTGACGAAGAGTACAGAACATTAAGCTCCTCATTATGTAGTTTTCTCCAATCCCCTGTTACCTCGTCCCTCTCAGGCCCGAATACTCTTCTCAACACCCTATTCTCAAACACCCGCATCCTATGTTTCTCCCTCAATATGAGCGACCAAGTTTAACACTCATACAAAACAAGAGGCAAAATTATATTTCTGTATATCTTAATCTTTATATTTTTGGATAGCAGACTGGAAGACAAAAGATTCTGAACCGATTGACAGCAAGCATTCCCTGACTTCAATCTGCACTTAATTTCTTCCCGAATATAATTTTGATTTGTGATGGTTGTTCCCAAATATCTGAACTGTTCCACCCTTTCAAAGGAATTATTACCAGTCTTTATACTGTGACCTTATCCTGCATTCTGATCCCGAGACATGAACATGTGTTTAGTTTCAAATACGTCATAAAAATATATAAATAATGAGAAACAGATGTCCCTTTTACTGTGTCACCGATAAGGACAGCTTTATCATACATTAAGCCTGCATCCGCCGCCGCACGCACAGCTACCTTGCTCAAGGGCAAGATAAAACAGACGCCCTGTAACCACACATCCGTCGGCCACAGTTATACGTTTGTGCCGCTATTGAGCGCTGTGAACGCGTTTAACACGAACACATTCCGCGAACGGTGTTTACATAGGCCTGTTATTTAATCTAAAACCGTTTCGTATAAGCAAATGGAATATTAATATCAGGCGGATAGTTCCACAGCGAACGCAAAACGGATCCAAGTGACCTCCCTAACAAGTACAAACGTGGGTAGAAAGTAACATTATCCATTCCGTCCATTGTGTGTGTAGCCATTTACACGCACTAACATGTACATGTGATAAAATAACAAGTTGTACATACCCTTCGGCCATCCCACATGTTTCGACGATAAATTACCATCATCAGGGAAATGTCAATACAAAGTAAAATGTAATATCATCACACCAGTTTCACAAGTAAAATGTTTAACAAATAAAATGGGCAAAACACCTGCTATAAATACAATAATGTTGTTCATTGAATGGGGTTGCAATTTTAGTTGCAGTACTGTTGCTACTATGGTTAGTACAATTACAAAATATTCTTGGTTAATATTCATTGATATTACATTGTTAATAATGTAGCTATACAAACATAAAATCTTCGTCGTTTTCGATCGAGTTGGATCAAGTCCTGTGATAGTAGCGCATATATTTTGCGTTTTTAAATCTCTGCTTGTTGCGTGTTGTCCTGTAGAGGTCTCTGCGTCGGGCTGATCACTCGTCCAGAGGAGTCCTACCGACTGTGGTGTGTCTAACTGAATATGAAGATAAATCCTCGACAGTGAGGAAGCCCTGGCCCAGTAGGGGCTGTTGCGCCAAGGTAAAAGAAAACCTCATCTATAGTCAGAACAGTTCACATTCGATCGTGCTGCCACCTCACTAATTTCCTACACAGTCATCGCCAATATTGACGGTTTTATCGTATAGTTGGGGGAGCTGTTCTATTCCATGTTGGTATCAATACGAGTACTGTTATCAGCAATCGCGTCACAGCTGTTTTCAATTCGCGATCGTCTTTCAATTTGTGGCCTCCGAGATTTTGCTTCAGCGCTGTAAACAGATGACAGTCGTTCGGCGACGAATTCCTGTGATACAATCACAATTAGTGTGGGTTCTTTGGTTGCCGAATTACAGGGCACGTAAACTTATTTTCTAACCGATCATCGTACATACTGTACCATTCTACTTCAGTTACTTCCAGACATAACCTAACTTGTACTATTAGCATATTTTATTTTGAGGGAGTAATAAAACGTTTCTATGAAATTCGTTTAGGGAACTGGTATATGGGCAATTATGTATCAAAAAGGTAAGGAGAGAAGCAATACACGTATAACGTAACACCGAAGCGCGTTTGCGTAACCACTGTTGGCGTGGAAAAGCAATAAATACAGTATTACATATTCTGAGTGTGTATGTATCTGTAGTTATCCAGATGCCTTTGCGCCATATTGCGTCAACTGTGGCCTGTACCATACTTTTCCACATTATCTCATAAATAGCATGATTTTCTGGGGGACGGGGTGGGGAGAAGTTACTGAATATAAAACGTGAGTTTTGATTTTCTCTACAAATTTTGTGTGAAAAATTTCTGATTTTACGAAGAAATGAGCAAGTTACTCTCATAAATGTGAAGACGTCTTCATGTAAAGAACACAATATTCTTGTCAGGTTTTAATAAAACTTGATTATTTTGACAGATTTTCGAAAAATGTCTAAACACCAAATTTCATGAAGGTCTGCGCAGTGAAAGCGGAGTTGTTTCATGCGGACAGACGGACATTTAGACATGACGAAGCTAAGAGTCCCTTTTCGCAATTTTACGAACGCACTCTACATATTTTATGTCACTCATTCCATGTATTGGTAATGACCAATCTATAACAATTAACCAACACATAACAATTTCATAAATACGAAGATGGTGTATTTATTGGTTAATTATTATAGACAACTAAAAATGTTTGGAATGTTTCAGAAATACGACGACGGCATTTGTGGCACTCTTGCTTGGAAGTGCAGCAACAATGACAATAATTACTTGGCTAATTTTATTGCACGTTGTAAAACGACGCTTTACGCTGCAAAGATTATACAGCGTCGATGGTAGATGGAGGAAATGTAAATATGGAGTTTGGCGGTGTGACAATGATGGGGGGGGGGGACAGAAGTGCTTGGAGAAATACGACCCCCCCCCCCCCGTGCCCCTTTTTCCACCCCATATCCCACATGGATTGATCTGGGAACGAAATTATTTCTTGTGCCTTACTAAAACTGTTCATTTAACTCAGGGAAGCTAAAACACTGACTGTGACTATAGTTCACCTCAAAAACGCCATAAACTGGTCAGCCATATTTCGAACGTTACGGACAAGGAAAGAAGAGACGCAATATCAAAGATTTATATGCCTTCCGTACTTATTTACAATAAAAATTATATACATCAATAATGATGGATTCAACACTTCTTAAATAACATGGTAATTCAATATATTTAGCCACGAATACAAAACAATAAAGTCGGAAACGAATCTGGTAAAACGTAATAATAATGCGAACACTGAAAACAGACAAGACATCCGCTTCAATATAATGAATATTCACAGGAAATTACAACGAACACGGACAGACAGCTGCAAACGTAAGTAAAACCAAACGGCGATATTCCGTGGGCAAGTTCTTTTACTATACTGAAATACAGAAGTATTATCATATGGATCCCCTTTTAACATCATTTTAATCACTTATATTATTATTATTATTACTATTATCATCATCATCTCCTTTATGCAGGGTATTTGTACTTACATTCCTGAGAAAAACTATGTCCCTGGGGAATACAGTGTTGCAGCTATTCTGTTGTTACTATTCATGGTGCTTATATAGTTAGGTTCAGTGTTGAATCTATTGTATTTTACATTAGTACTTTCCGCAGTATGTGTGCAGTGCCCAATATGGCTGTTTTCTGTAGTTCCTTGACTTCATGTTTTCCTGGTATGTTGCTCACGTATTTTCTGAATGATTTTGAAATAGTC
>Ga0131853_10020895_pt1 | contig 11887 bp, 6 predicted proteins | sample TergutLab28metaG_FD_92764 | JGI IMG/M metagenome (GOLD analysis project Ga0131853, IMG submission 92764) | Labiotermes labralis P1 segment gut microbial communities from Petit-Saut dam, French Guiana - Lab288 P1 (version 2) (version 2) | ecosystem: Host-associated > Arthropoda: Insects >...
AATCATGTGAATCCTTTTTCAATTGGGGAGAAGCCATCAAGAGAGTATATACGAGTTACCAGCGACGGTGGTTTTCAATAAAAAGGAGAGGCCATAAAGCATCTCCCTTAAAATTGCACAAAACACATGCACTTCTGCTGAATTTCTTTCGTGCTGGAGAATGACATGCCAGCAAATTCATGGTTTGCAGTCCTAGCGAAAATCTCTGCAGAATTCATATTGCACGTTTAAATCTTCTGGTTTCAAGTTCCGCAGCAGCTGAAGTTGTTCTGTTTCAAAGTAAGAACTTAAGCAGGATTTTGGAGTCGTTTGTTTTCTGTGGCTGCAATATGAGACTCGCTCAGCACACTCTTTCAGTGGATCGCGCTGGAAGTACGATCGTGCACGATCCACAGTCCATCAGACACAGAGGGACAACCAGGAACCTTGCCCTTGTAAATGCAGACCTTCCGCTCAAATGTCTTGTACTACACGTAAATACATATTAGGCTCGGTAGTTCCGTGTGAAGGTGTGTGCAAACTGCACGTTTCATAGCAGTTACCCTTCCGTAGTCAAGCGTAAAACATACCATCTCATAAGTTGTGGAGTAGCCTTTTTCAAAATTAGTGGCACCTAGTGGCAGCGCCGCCCAACAACAATCACCCCTTTCATTTGAACAAAACTCTTGACAGCCTTCCTATCGACTGGTGTAGGTGTGCAGTTCCAAGTACGCAGCAATTTGCCTTCTGTATCATTTTCAAAGTGCAAAGTACTTTTGTGGCGTCCTGTAGCCCAAGTTCCTCAGCCTTCGACGTAATTACATCAAACACAGTCGAACGAATTTCCTATGCGAGCCACCTTAATTAAGAAATGAAACGTTTATTTCTTCCATAACGTGCGGCTAGCAACATAAATCACGATTACCAATACAATAATGCGTCTTTACATTTTAATTACTTGAAAATTCAATAACAAGTTTTAATCTAGAGAAAATTAAAAGGCATGACGACGTATTAATCAATGTTGTACCTACTAAGTCAAAGTGTGAAATATCTTAGGAAAACTTTACCAAGACTTAGCCACCTACATAATACTTAAGATTAATTAAAACTCATCCTATTACTGATGTCTTGTCTGTCAGAAAGCTTTGTCTTGTTGCCGAGCCATATTATGGGCTCATGGCCAGATTTTTTATAAAACAAAGATTAACGTGGATTATTTTCGTTGTTACACCGTGCATGTTGTTGAGTTACTCAATTATTATACCAACTACTACACATATATAAAATTTACACATTAAAATATTAAAACGCTCCGACATGTTTCGGTCCTAGGACCATCATCAGGCAGCTATATACTCCTTGCTAAAGTCACACTATAAAAAGTCACATTAATTTCGCTGTACCAGTTGGGTATTGTGGCAGCATGCCATGTTGTGCAATGTTATGTTGCGAAGAGTGCTACGGATGTGCATTCTGTGCTTCGTTGCGTGATACGCGACGAAGCACAGAATGCACATCCGTAGCAGGGCACTCTTCGCAACATAACATTGCACAACATGGCATGCTGCCACAATACCCAACTGGTACAGCGAAATTAATGTGACTTTTTATAGTGTGACTTTAGCAAGGACAATACGGCTCCCTGATGATGGTCCTAGGACCGAAACATGTCGGAGCGTTTTAATGTGTAAATTTTATAAATTTTATAAATGTGCAGTAGTTGGTATAATAATTGAGTAACGTGGATTATAATGACAAGTTCAGATAGCAGCACCCAGTGGATACACACCATTTCGTTAATGAAAATTCTATACAGTACAGACAATTAAAAACTGTTCCTTCTGAAACTCATAAAAACACACTAAAACATGCTGAGGGAAGAACGTCAAATACCTGAATGTCAAACCTCATACTACATAAAGCACCAACCCGGCTTTAAAGGTGAATGTTCAGTATTAAATTATTTGCTGATGTAAAATATGGATCTCACTTTTACATGACCTTAAAAGGATCAGAAAAAGCAAGTAGGTGAATACACAGTATTTATTTAATAGTTGCTCCTATCATAATAAAAACGCACGTCTAAGAGAAATGGACATCTAGTGATAATATCAATACACAGTAACTACCATAAACGCCACATTTTAATTAATCCGTGGTTAGAAGTTTTTTACTCTCTGTTGCGTGTCACCAGCACGGCGTTACTTCTCACAGAGCACAGAAATAAAATAAAACCTGTGATAGTATTCACATTGTAAGGAGCTGGCAGTTTTTACATATAAAAAACCCGCGGTGTCAAAGGTAAAGGAAGATTTTAAGTGAGAATTTAAAAAAAGGTTTTTATGTAACAGAAAACACTGTAATTCCCGCTGGAGCAACAGTCCCAATAGTTTGGATCAAAAATACGCAAGAGAGATAGTCTAAAATTAAATAATATAGTGACTGATGGCCTTTGTTTTTAAATTTTAATTGCTCTTCCCTTCAATTTACCTTCGCCTATACTAGCAATGTAAGCATTTTACTTTCCCAAAGAACGTGTCCAAATGACTAATTTCAAGTGGAATGTGGGAAAGCTTGATCACCGCATAGATTGAGTGAAAGGCAAATGTAACGTACAAATCTGGGGGTCAGTATCCGTGCCTCAGTGTCGAAACCGGAACAAGGAAACTAACGACATCATTTAACCCACACACAGTGAGTCAGCCTATGCAGAACTGTCTTATTTCTTATCGAACGTGAGTGTAAACAATGCAGCAAAATATCACGTAAAGTAACAAAAAATATATTCATCTGATAACATAAACGCTAATCACCAGAGAATCAAACAGCGCAACAAGTTGCTTTCTCACGACTGATTCAGTGCTGCCAATACCTCACCGCAGAAACTAAAATTAATTAAAACTAGACTCTACCCCCTACACGGAAGTTTAACCCATTCTAAGGGAGCGCTAAATGACGCACAGGGACCAACTGACTCACTCTACGTTGAACTAAAAGACAAACCACATATAAAAGTTAATGTGTGGGGATACGATACACCATGGAAAATCAGTTTTGTTACACAGGGCAAAGATATGTACAGACTATGACGGTGGGTTCACTCCACATTCACTGTCACACATGCGGTTACAGTAGGCACTGGGAATGGAGAATGCCCTTGGACAAAGTACGCTTGCATGTGTATGGGAGAATGATTCTGAAGAACTAGGGAGGAGAGGTGCGGGCTATAATAGAGCTGCTCAGGGTCTATCGGCGTGTTATGATTACTGTGTTCAACTTTCCAGTTTCCTAAACAGCAGTAAATTTCTTGGATAGTTAAGGTGCCATACGTTTTGAATAGTGTTTTTTATTCTGTGCAGTAAACAGTTAGTGAGTGCCCTCTATTATACTGAAACATATAGCGTTGCGCACTTTTCTGGTTCATACATTCCAACTAAATGCGGGGAGATTCACGGAAATCCTGTCGATTATTCAGGAGCTTGTGATTTAGCAATCAGACAGACAAAACAGTCACTGCCTACAGAAGCATTATGCTACTAGAGTCTTGAAGAAATGGACAAAACAGTTGCACACACGTGACAGCAGTTGCTATCGGAATTTGAGGCAGGGATATGCTACCGGAAAAGTAAGTCACCCTGACCAATGAAAATTGTCGCAGGCAACCCAACATGCAGACAAAAATACATTCACGCCAATGTACTGAACATGTCGCTAACTGCATAAAAGGAACAGACAAGGGCATACTTTTGTAGATATTGGTGAGTTCAAATTCCATATTCAGCACGTTTTGAATCGCAGAATGGCCTCGAAAATCCCAAACTTCTGTGATAAGATGCCACTTAAGACTTGTACGTATGTATCAAGGTTTTGGAGGCGCTTGCTGCCTCCTTTTTCAGGGAAGTCTCAGAAAAGTACCTAGAATCATCGGCACCGCTGTGAGAACCTCCGTAATGGATAATGGCTCTCACTACGCCATTCAAGGTGACAGTAACATTTTTTTTTATTCTCCGTACAAAATTCATGCCAGCGGTACTGAATAGCTGTTATTTTGACAGCACTTTCAGCAGTGGCGCGCCTCTTACTGCTACAGTGAAGAACTAATCAGGAGTAGCGAACCAGGACTCCCCATTTATCATTGTCCGGCCGAACGGTCTGGTCGGATGTTCTGGACGTAGTGGACAGAAAATCCATTACCGACTACGGGAGAGAATAATGGGGAAAAGAAAAGATAAAAAAGCATGGAGAAGGAAAAAATTGCGTTTTATAATGGAAAGTGTGAAATCTGAAATGTTGCAACTTAATGTTTGAGGTTCCATTCTTTACTGTATACAAATGAGGAGATATGAGATAAATGCAGAGGTGCTAAAAATTATACATTTTTCACGTCCTTAACCTATCAATAACGTTGGAGGCTGCTAGTTATGCCTTCATCTGGTTCCAGAAACGGAGGTGTAAAAACGATGTGGTTGAGTCATATATCTGTGTATATTCTGACAGGCAATTAATAGCTTAGGAATGTCAGGCGCAAAAAGTGGCAGCGAAAGTCTGGTAATATATGTCGTCTGGCGTTATCAGGAACATGGCTAACTGCTCCAAGTACGACAGTTATTAAGTCCAAGTCTCGTGTTACCGTTAGACTTCACGTTTCTAACTAATTCAAGGATCAGAGACTAATACTTACGCAGCTAAGTCAAGGGTTCCCCAGAGTGTACGGAGCCCGAGGGTACATTATCATGTTCAGGACAGTCCAGCACTGAACCCCACCCTTAGCCAGCTACATCCATACACACCCCCATTTCCTTGTGTCACAGTTCAAATAATTTTCCCACCTACGTTTAGGTCTCCACAGGGGTACCTAACCTTCAGGTTTCCAATCTAAAATTTTGTACAAATTCATATTTGCGATCAGTACTTGAAAAATGTCCTGAACAAAGCAACAAATCAACAATAAACAACATTTCTAGCATCAGATGTAACTGCAGTCAGCAATGTGTTTCGGCAGTAGGTCTGCTGGCTTCGCTAGGGTACGCAGTACATTTCTGTGCTGGGAACAGTATCTGCTGATGACATATCTTACTCCCCTTATAGTCTACAAGGAGATCCTACGTGGGTTTCCCGAGAAACACATCCTGGCACTGTGTGCAAAATCTCGTATCTGATGGACGGATGAAGTGGTCTTCTTCACAAGGTCTTTAGTTCCACATTTCAGTAACACGAGACACAATTAATCAGCCCGCTAACATATGACGGACACAGCCGTCATATCAGCAGTTGCACCGTGAACGCCACGATAGAGGTCAACAATCTGCTAATAAAATATCCTAGCCAGCTAAGTGACAAATTGAACGAGTGAATATATCTCTTTGGGCCTCTAAAACCTAACTGGAAACATTAGCGTATCGCAATCGGAAGGAACAGTCATAGGGAAACGACGCTACTAGAATATCTACAAGCGACTTTGCCCGATTCCCTTGGCCGGTTTGGAAGGAATCAATGAAATCCTCAAGCACCATAAAAGGGTTTATCTCAACTGGCACTTTCCCAGCTTAACAATCAAAGTTTCCAGAAAATAAATTGACTTCATAGCTTCGAGATGATTCGAGCAGAAATCTGTGCCATCACCAGCTCACGATCAGCTCACTTTCCGAAACTTCAGTTTCCAAAACTGAGTTAAAACATCGGTTTTAACTTGCACCCATAGTTGCTTCGCATTCTACAACACAACAACCCAACTGCAATGATGCTCCCAAAACCTCAGCAAAATTATCACCAGCTAAAACAGCAACTGACATATTTTCTAAGAAGCTGTTAGCAAATGTGGCACGAACAGAAGAAAAAAAATTCGCCCGCACAGACCCTCTGTTGCACCACGTTTAAGACCACAAAAGTATGGAGAAGTTTTCATCACACACACACACACACACACACACACACACAGTTCAATAACAGCTAGAATTATCAGTCTAAGAAATTGAAAACGGGAAATCTTAGCCCAAGAAAATGATAGTAAAAAGGAGCAGAAAATGAGCCACATTTAGACCTCAAGAGGAGCCCACATTTCTCGGAAAGCAATTATAGTAAGCCTAGAAGGCACTAGCTGAATTTGACACATGTTCTCCCTCGAAAATACAAAATGATGCCACGTAAGCCAGTAGGAAGTTTCCCAGATAAACTCATCTCGGCAGCCTAGAAATTGCAACCCGTCCTTACAGCGAGTAACAGAAAACTAAAACATTTACCATCATAACTCCTTAATAAATTTATATTTCTTAGTTTAAATCACACAAGTGACGTCCCTCTGCTTGCAGGCAAGCTCCATACCTCGTTAACACCATGGGAAACATTTGAAGCGGATTCTATGGAAATGTCCAGATACACTCTTCGAATACTTTCTTTCAGTCATGCCGTGCGCGGATCATTGACATATATCTTTATCAGCCTGCCTCGAAGGTAAAAATTGGTGGGGTGTAAGTGTGTGAAGAGCAGATGCCACTGATCATTAACTTTGTTACCAAATACTAACGCTAACAGATAAACTGTGTAAGCTGCAGCGCTGTCTCGTTTTAAGTAACTGTATATTCTACACTGCTCAGTGGTATCTTGTGTAGGACCCCGGAAGAGCGCGCGACATTCGTGCTTGCACCGAACTAATCTTGACCTGCCCGCAAACACGCCCCTTCACACGCTACTAGGGATGGTCTAGACGTGAATGCAGAGAAAGCTAACTATATAGGCCAGTGTATCGCCACCTGACAAGAACTGAACTGTAACATAAACATGGCCCTCAAAGCTTGCGTAAATGTAACAAAGACGAAGTCACTGGGAAAGATCAAAATTACATTCACAAGGAAATCCACAGAACGTTAATATATATTAGTATTTTTTACCACCAAGTTCAGATACTATTTTCCTCCACAGCCCAATCTAAGCACCCGAAGGTAAAATCTATAAAACTGTAATAAAATGTTCCTTCGTATGGATGCACAATTCAGTCTGTTACCCTAAGGCAAGAACACTGATTGAGCGTGACCGAAAACAGGATGCTGAAGAGAATAGTTTGAACTAAGAGGGAGGAAGTAATAAGAGACAGGAGGAAACTGCCTAGTGCCTGTATAATTTTAACGTTTCGGTAAACATTATCAGCATAATGACGTCAAAAATATGAGATGGGCGCAGCACGTAGTAAGCACGAAAAAGACAATAAATGCATATACGGATTTCATTCTGAAAATGTGAATGAATGAAACTACTACGAAAATAAGCCTAGAGATGAGAGTAAATAAAATAAATCCTGAAGACGTAGGATGGGTGTGGACTGGATTCGCGTGACGTCGTTCAATCTGATATATATATATTGAAAATGCACATAAATCTGCTGTCTGTCATTAGAGCAGATAATTACATTGGTGATTACAGTCACCACCTAGAAAACCTCAAATGTCATCTAGATTCAGTTAGCTTAGGATAAGGCCCACTGTCGAGGTTTCGTACAAAAGATAATAAAGGTCAGATTCTCGTAAAATGAGGGGAGTATCTTGACGAGCTGACCGACTACAAGCTTCTAAAAAAGGACTATTTTCAATATGCCATAACAAAACAATCATGTACGCAAATACATTTCTTAAAGGTTAATCTCCTTGAAACACACATCGTAGATTTCGTTCAGACCAGACTACCAACACTGTTTTACTGTCAACGCAACAGTCTTCCTCCGTTCAACAACACGACGTTCAAAAGGAATCTTCAAAACAGCGTATAGGATATGCCTTATTACTGATCTTCACATCTATCAACCACGCATAGCAGAGACTCAACTTCACTTCTAATGAGACTATAGTCTGTCCAGGAAGGAAAACCATACTCGTGAGTTAACACGATGTACGCAAAACAAGGAACACCAGTCGAAACTGACGATGTGGTGGGAGTTTCGTTCGTCAGCTGCATGTTATTTAAGGAAGCGCCATCAACTCATGGGTTATGTAGGGTCTCAGAGTTAAAAAAGGGAACGAAGAAAATCTCTCGGGACCTACTTCAAGGTTCTATAATTAAGGTCAATAAATGGGCTAAGGAAATCATAAAACAAGGTAGGAAATTTATGCATGGCGCAATAGATTTCCCGCATTCTTTCTCTGATTTAATCATCTGGAGAATTACAGAGTTTAAAATGTTTAAGCTGTCAGAGCAAGGTGCATTATATTTTAATTACACGTAAATGCGCATTTGTAGAAAACTTCACCATCATCATCATCATCATCACCCGTCATTAGTTACGCCTTGATAGACCTGTTTCGGCCTCGTCTAATAGTCTCTTCAAAGGTCTTCTAAATCGTCTTCGTCCATTCGGTCCACAATTCAGCATTATTTTAGCCTCCTGTCGTTGCTCATGCTTGTTACATGTTGCAGACGCATAAATTATTGTGCCACGAGTTTGTTTTATTCTTACTGAGAGGAAGAGGCTTCGCAGATCTCCGCTTACGTTTGGACAAGTACTGCTGATTACTGAATATACAAGTTACGAAATGCAAAAATGGCGTAACAATTTGGGGGCGTTCACTGACTTTTATTCAATAATCTTTAAAACCGAAGACAAAGGCAATCGGCATTGTACATAAAACAAGTGTTACTTGTTCGCTGCAACGTGTGAAGAGAAACGCACATAGGTGAGTAGTAGTTTGGTTGAGACCCACCGATGTTCCGGAAATGGTAATCGAACTCAGGCAGATTAACCCCGTAACCCGAAACGTACCAAGATATCAAAAATCGCGAAACTTGTGGATTTCACATCGTTGGTGACAAAGATCCAAGTTTTCTGGACTTAAACACCCTGTCTACAGGAAAGTAGCTACCGACGTTGTGATCAAGCCAAGTGGTTTCATCTTCGGCATCAAGCAGTCCAAGCAGAAAGCACTGCCCTCTTTCGGAACGTTGAAATGCCGACACGGTTTAACATCCCAAGCGAAGTGAATCTTCATATAATAGATTGGCTGCCTACGTATTTCAGGAAGGGTCTGTTTTCTCCTTGTCGGAAATTGTGTCGAATTACTGACGTGGACATTACAAGACGCCGAAACAGGCTACCGTTCCGTTCAAACCCCCATTTACCACATTCAAACAATGCAACTCTCTGCAACGCTGGTTACAAAGAGAAGGAGAACTACAAGAAGTGTCGCGAACAATTCTGCAAAAGAAATGCACTGAATCTGTTAATGTTAAAGGTATCACGCCAAAGAGTAATTTTAAGTAAAGAAATCCAACAGATCTAAGAATAATCTCACAGTCCCACACCCTTCTCTTCTAGAGCACTGGAAATAATTAATTTGCTACCGCTAACAAAGAAGATCGCCGATCCCAGTGGTCGCGCGGTCAAGGCAGTGGGTCTGCAGCCGCTCGCTTTCTGGGATTGCGGTTTCGAATCTCACTGGGGTCATGGATGCCTGAGGCTTGTAAGAGTTGTGTGTCAGGTCGGCGTCGCCTGATCACTCGTCCAGAGGAATCCTACCGAATGTGGTGTGTCTTGAATGTGATCGTGAAGGCTCGAATAGGAAGCGGTCCTGGCCCACTAGAGACTACCGTGTCAAAAAAAAAAAGCAGATCATGTTGGATGCTAAGAACGAACTGGCAGTTATCCATTGCTTTTATCAAATATAAAGGAATACAGAAACACAGTACGCCTGACGGAACAATAAAGTTTACTAGGCACATATGAATTACAATCCATTCTTGCACTGCATCGTATTAAAATGAACTGTCTTCACTGTATGAAATAACCCACATGTGCCTTAACCCTTTAAAGATGAAAATGAACCTGAATTACATTAGAGATTCAGTCCGTACCGCGCAGTAAATACGGTCCCTCACGGGTACAAAACCAGCAGTCAATGTGGTATACAGAAATACTCGCTGTTTGTTCTGTGATTCATGCAAAACACATAAATAAACTGTTTGGGCAGAAGGCAGAATTGTTTAATGTTAAACCTAGTGGTACATAAAGCAACCACTAGGCTACTACATACGCACGAACAAACTGATCTTGGAAAATACAAAACGGAGGAACTGCGCATGCGGTATTATATTCATTGAGGCACTTCATAATACATGTAAGCAGAGGTAGCCTGCTGGTTGTAGTGAGTGTGTGAGCGCGCGCGCGGGCATAGGAGAAGGATACAGATAAATTAGTACAGAGCCCTTACGCTGTAAACACGATGATTGAAAGAGAGTAATGAGGTCACACTAGACAACCGACCCCGGTGAATGCGCGGTTTAAGACGGTGGTCCGCGCCCCCTCCGCTGCTGGGTTCGAAACCCGCCGGGGCATGGATGTGTAACTCTTGTGAGTGTTGTGTGTTGTCAGGTAGAGGACTCCGCGACGGACCGATCCCTCGTTCAGAGGAGTCCTAACGAGGGCGTGAGTGACTTTAAAAGTGATCAAGTGCAACAGAAACCTATACACCTACGATGGGTATGTAGAAAGGGATCAAGACTAGGAAATAAAGAAGAGAAATAAAAGAAAGAAGAAATTAAACAACCTCGAAATTGTGGCGTTTCGATAGCACATTTCTTCAAGAAAGTCTTCGATTTATAAGTACGTAGAACACATTGGTCTGCCCGGTATTTGGATGTCAGAGGAACATACTCAATACAATTTATCACACTCTTCCGTCAAATTCAGGACATTTGTCTAGATGGGTTAATAAAAGGGAGTACAAACCAAGAAACGTGTTGCATCTGACGGAGTGTTATAGAACAATTATTCAGCAACCCAACCGTGGGGCAGTGAAGATAAAATATTCATTAGAAGTTCAAGAAAGACAAAACATTTGGACAAGAACTTAAATATATTTATTGCTAAAGACAATGTATTTTATTATTCGGAGTTCACGATTAACTGTCAAATTACACACACCAATATATTGGTGAAACAGCACATAAATAAAACGAGAATTGTAGTATTGATATTTTCAATTATCATTTCCAACTAATGTTAAACGTTTAGACTATGAGCGGTTGTGGATCTGTCAAGTAGCAGCAACACACAATGACTTATAAAATTACATATGTCGAACGCACTCAAGAAGTCTGCTCCCTGTAGTTACGTAATTATTAAAGACGAACAGGGACAATAGTCAGTACCACCCTCGACGGGAACATTGAATGGCTGAAGACGAAACATTTAAAAAACTACGTCATGTCCACGAAGTTACTTTTCTTTCTTCGACGCAGTTTTCGTCTGTTTACGCTATACGTTGCACATGTGGGCGACTCCGTGGCAAATCGGACAATTTCTTTTAAACTGTACGCACTCATGGGGGATTTGGAGACAAGAAATGTTGGCAGGTTCACCTTCTAAATCGATCACTTGTCGAGATATCTATTTCAGAACTTGAATAATTTAGTTAAAATCATCCCTGCGACAGTTTCAAAGACAATATGCCATTTAAAGCTGATATTATGCGTTTTACACACTCTACAGTAAATAATAATTAGTTCAGTATAAAAGTAGAAATATTTGCAATTAATTTTTGACATTGACTCCGACTCTCTTTCCACCCTACAACATCAGCGGGAAAAAATATGGCATCGCCCCCTGTGAACTCTGAAATTTGACCACCAGCTTCACTGGTCTATTTCCGCCATAAACAGTGCAATGTAAAATACCGACTAAAATGATATACACAGCGAAATTATATTTCTACTAGCACAAATCCAACTGATACTTCAACGAGGAAGTATGGTTGTTAGGAACACAGTTATTGGATATGCAGCATAGAATATGTTTAGGGAAAAAAATCTGTGCAAGTTTAACGTGTGATCTCAACAGAAACCCGGTGAAATAAAACAGCAGGCAAAGTTTTCCCTAACAAGTCATGAAGAAACACAGGGCGGACAGAATGTTGGGCTTACAACC
>Ga0131853_10020897_pt1 | contig 11886 bp, 5 predicted proteins | sample TergutLab28metaG_FD_92764 | JGI IMG/M metagenome (GOLD analysis project Ga0131853, IMG submission 92764) | Labiotermes labralis P1 segment gut microbial communities from Petit-Saut dam, French Guiana - Lab288 P1 (version 2) (version 2) | ecosystem: Host-associated > Arthropoda: Insects >...
AACCCGAAGGTTCATTACCGCACTCACAAGCGTCCACCACCTGTCCCTATCCTGGGCCAGCCCAATCCAGTCCATATACCCACATCCCACCTCCTGGAGATCCATCCTAATATTATCCACCCACCTACGCCTAGGTCTCCTCATTGGTCTCCTTCCCTCCGGTTTCCCCACCAAGATCCTATACACTCCCCTCTCCTCACCCATACGCGCCACATGCCCAGCCCATCTCATTCTTCTCGATTTATTTATGGTTATTCAGGATCGAAAATATACCTAAAACATTTTGGGTAACTGTGTTAAAAGAGGGGCTTGAAGAAATAGGCTTCATGAACGTGATAAACTTTTAAAGATAGTAACTTGAAGAATGAAACAGGTTTAAATTTGTTTTTAAAATAAATAACCCTTAGTACTTCGGTCGACATTTTTCATTCTGATTCCGGAAATGAGAGTCTTAGATGATGGTTTAGTAAGAATGAGGGAACGAGCCCAAAAGCCTTTGGTCTAATCTTTGCCTGCAGTTGCTCTCCTGTCTGCTGGCTGGTTGCTCCCCTTCTCCACACAGAACAGCCTTAACATTCCCCGCGTCTTCTTCATTATCAGACGAGAGGCTTCTATTAAGGCGCGCAACCGGGTGGAAGACGCGATTTGGAAAGTTCCAGCGCACTCCTTGAAGAATAGCATCAGCCGCGGTAGTAGTGGCTGCAGGAGAAGGAAGGCCAAATATAGGGGTTGGGTATGGGGAGGCAGTTACGTGAGAACGGTAAAGGATGAATATTCCTGACGAACTTCGCTAGGCTGATTAAAAGTTGCTGTTAACGTCATACCAAAGGACTTCAGTTAGAGCAAACTTGAAGTTCCGAAAAGTATCTTGAAATCTTTTTCCCATCACTTCTTCTTCTACTTTAGTAAGGAATCGGCCAATTTTAAACTACTGTGAGCTATAAACAAGAATAGAATTGAGGAGGTTGTATTTGAAGAAATGTTAACAAGTGTGACAGATCACTGTCCAATCACAGGATGATTAGTGCATTAATTTGTGCAAAAGTATTGGGTTCCGTAAGTTAGTAAACATTAAATCTACACAGAAAAATGCCAAATGCCATGACTCTAGACTTAAAACTGTCCACCACCCAAAAGAATTACTTTGCAATTGAAGCCATTCGCATCTCGCTTATTTAATAAAGTAAGTACTACATTAAGGATGTTTCATGCTTTTGACCACAGTATTGAGATGTGTAATAAATACTGAACTTGAAACCTTATTTCGTTGTCATCACTTTACTGACGTACTGTAATACCCAGTGATGGTAAATATTTTGAGTATTAAGGCATGTGATGAAACGCTTTTTTTAATTCTTTGAAATAGAAGATCTTCAATTCTACATCGGTTAACACTTCATAATTATATGACCATTAGTAAAAGGACCAAGTAAAATAAAATTAGGAGTTGGGTATTTGATACTCCTGTTACAGAAAACAGTATATTAACCATAATATGAAATTTATTCCTTTCTGGTGATCAGAAAATTTAAAAAAGTTTGGTCATGAAACTTGAAGGGAAAAGCTACTAGGAAGGTTACGGGTAGAAGGGAAAATGGTAAGAAAACTGTTATTAAAGATACAGACGTGGAGTGTGGTCTGGATTGATCTGATTCAGAACAGGATAAAGCTGAGCTTCCTTCAACAAATGAAGTTTCGAATTCCATAGAAGGCCCTGAGACTCTCATCTTAAGGACACTGCGTGTGCTATTTTATGACTATGTACAGCCGTAGTAGCTCAGTCAATGACGTGGCTCACATTCGGAATTTCGAAATTTTCGTATGAATTCTGGAGCCTACCGGGCCGCAGGGAAACGTTGGATATTTCTCCGAGAGAAAATCGATGGAACCGTCAAGCTGATTGTCCATTTCCACATACTGCTGTGTTTAAGAATGCTTAGGATTACCGTAGAGTGTATTACGTTGACGTTGATTGATAAAAGTCTTTATTTAATCCCGTGGAGAATAACTTTCATGCGAATAATGTGTGATGATTCAGTTCCACCGCAGAGTAAACACTGTGTGAAGATGCAGTTCGTCTGGGTGTTTAAACAGTCTGTCTACATCAAAAAATTCAGTCTATTTTTGTGTTGTCTAGCAAAATAAACGATTTTGTGAGGAGTATTGGAAGCCTGCGAATCCATTGTGTGGGAAAAACGCATAGAATCTAAAGCGTTAAATGCTTGGTACAAGTAGCAATGACTGTGTTGTACACAGTTAAAAGAACGGAGAATGTACAGACTTATAAATTTCTATTTACACCCACTTTTAGTACTTAAAGTACCACTATTAGTCAAAATATTTTCCTTTAACTTAGTGTAAGAATCAAAATATTTGTATTTATGGACAAGTATTTATGATTTGTCTTTCGTGTGGTGGACATATGCAGTTCACCCATAAATTTGATGGAATTGTTTTGGAAAATTCCCACATCTTCGAAATCTTTATTTCGAAAGAACGTAACCGAGCCTTTTGTTGTGAAGGGGGCACGAAATTTCTAAGCAGAAACGAATATTAGTTACACCAGTGTTTTTTAAATAAATACAAATACAATATTTATTGGAGATCGCTTAAGACTAGTCTTAAGCGATGTCCTCTTCGGTACACAGGTTTTGCATCAGGTATGTAAAAATAATGAGCAAGGTAGACGTGCCCAATTTTGTCAGTTTGTAACTGTAACATAATTTTGACATTTTATGACCACAACGAGCGCTTAAGATATTAATCATAATATCGGGTTGTTTTAATTACACGTTTTGTGAATTTATTTATACATTGTTTTTATTCTTGTGCGACACGCTGATGATGGTCGCAGAAACGACCGAAACATGTCGGTGAATATTCATATATGATAAAATATTGATATGCACATGTTGATTTGTTATATTGTATGAATATACTTTAATGCACGGGTATGGAACATATAAAAACTATATTATAATATGTGGAGTTGGTTTGTCTGTGTTTACTACAGCATACACTTAAACGTTTGGTCAAATTAGCGAATCCTCGAACTGGGATTTGATCCTGGGACCTTTAGCATACGAAGAAAGAGGGCCAGGTGTTTGACGGTATCTTTTGGTTGAGAGTCTGCATGTCAAGTCGAAGATGAAAGACATAAACTTAACATTCAGAATGTTTTATTTTTTATTTTTCATTTCTTTTATTCGTTTTTTACTTTGTTTCTTTTCCCAGAAGGGAACAAGTAATTGTGTATTGCGCTACTCTACCGCGTGTCGTAAATCTTACAGTAAACAGGATTTCAACTTAGATTCCTAACAAAAGAACCGCATGGGATCAAACACATTCATTTGCTCCTAGACTACTGTGATGAACACCGAAGTTACGTTCGTCTTTATATACGCCACAGAAACCCTTACATTAACCTGAATCTGAGCACCACAGTCTGGGCTGTTATCAGTGTACGGAACGACATTTCTTTGTGTGGTTCCTGCTTTGTATGCCGAATAAACAAGACCTGCGGCCGTAGAAGAGTAAAACCTATTTTAAGCGGAGACTGGGCATAAGGACAACCCGTCTTTAACGGAGAAATTTTACAGTCCTCAGGTTCTGAAATGCCGAGAATATAAATTTGAATTACCTGTTTTGAACGAAAGCTGCTTGCAACGGAAAAAAATCTGTTTCTTGTTGTTCCATCTACGCAGGTTTTACTGTTTCAGCCGCGTACATGCGTTAAATTAAGCGTATGTTAATTTTATGGAAATGTTTTATGCATATTTTTTTCTCAAGACCGTATCTCTATGGGCAGTTCTACTGTCAGTAGAGGAAATGTTTTTTTTTGGGTTGGAAAACGCGCGTTTGACTATCTGCTTTCCCATGACTGTCAATAGAGAAAATATTTTTTGTACGAAAATGCGCATTTGACTCTTATCTCCTTTCCCCTGACTGTCAATAGAGAATATGTTTTTGTCGGAAAATGTGCGTTTGAAAAAATCTGATTTCCAATAACAGCTTTTTGTAGATGGTGAAAAGAGTATGTGGCAGGTGTGTGGGGAAGTTAATGACGTTACGGATATGTGCTAATTGCTGCTGCAAGTGGAAATGAGGAGCGTAGGTGTGGGACTTGAAGTTACCAGTGCGGTCTCGATGACTTTTCAAGCTTTCTGTGGTTTTAAAATGGGTGAGTCAGATATTTGTAAGGGTTAAGCAAAATGTTTTGCACTATATATCATTAGTAGGTCTATCTGAAGTATCGCTACATATGCAGTCGAATTCGGTTATAACGTCTTGACAGAGACTGAATATTTTGTGTCTTTATAAACGAGTGTCGTTGTAACCGAGGATTCTAATGTTAAGTTAAGAGTGGCGAATTAATTGATGCAACAGAATATCTGATTCTATGCGCAAGATGTCGCGTAAAACGATGTCGTTATAACTGGGTTCCACTGTATTGTACTCTACAAGCAGTCATATAGCAGAAATTTTGGACGTCAGATATTACGATTTCTTTTGTATTTACTAAATAGTTGGAGTTTCAACATGATTACTAATATTTATCTATTTTCAAGGTTCAGGTTTCTGTAGGAGCATTACCTCCAAATCTCCTTAAACATAGAGACAAGTTTTCCTTTAACGTATTTTTGCTTACGAATATTTTTCTTATTTTCTGTTGTGTTATTGAGAGTTATAATACCTTCCGCAATGTAATGTTCTGCATTCTAAGAAAGAACCAATATATGCCCTCTAAGAAGAAACAAGTTTGGCCTATTGTCATTGCCGATCTGTCAAGGGAGGGCCTGCCACAACATTGTTATGAATAGAAGGACACTTCTTTGTCTGCGAGTTACAATTCAAAGTGCAGATCGCCTGGGAGCGAAACTAATTTTTCACCATGGGTACCGTAACGAAACTTCGGGATCCGTATCCAATTCTCTGCAACAATGACCACAACAATGATCTCAGCGTCACATAAGAGACATTTACTTTACGCAGTTTAAGAATGAAGGATGCCAAACGCTATTTTGTGTATGTTGTATCAGCGCATTTTTGTACCTCACTTGCAGGTGTGCACTGCAAGTCACAATTCTTGGTATTTTTTTGATGTTTTCATCAGATTGCATGCTTTGCGTAATAAATTCACCAAAAGTACTGAGTACTGTGCCTTATAATCCTCACTGATCAACATTAGGCTACATGTGTTTCAAATTTTAGAGGTCAAGGTAAATTTGTCCCTGGCATTAACTGAGCGCCTCGCTATGAACATATAGGTAGGAATGGAGGTATAGATTCATGGATTCCTAACATCAACACTCCATGAGGCCAAATGGTGATCTTCACGCCCACGGCCGGCTTATCTACGGGGATTAAACCTTCGGTGTACTTTGGGCAGAAAGTTTAGTGGACTCCAGAGGCCCTCTTGACGATTTGTGAAGGATATACTATCTTGCGCTTGACGGGAATTGAGCACCGATTCTTCGGTCATCCAAATCGCTGCCTAGCACTACTCTGGATGAGCTGTCGCAGGTACATTTTTGAAGTGTATTGTCGTAATTAGGAACATGTGTTCTTATTGACGTTATAAGTCTAAAATGAATGTGCTAGCACGTACACAAAAAATCCCGTTCCAACCTCACAGAGAACACAGTATACATTCGTTAAATGGACAATAAGTGTAAGGAAACAATAGTTGTTTATTTTGAGAATCATAATGTATATATATACGGGTATATATGTATCTAAATGAACTATGTAGGTAACTTACAATAGTCTTAATGCCTTAATCAGGCATGTTTAAGGACGAAGCGGTCGTATTCTGAATCTGTTTAAAACCACCTGAACACGCCGAATCAACCCGCAAAGAAAAGCCCAGGCACCTCTCAAATATACCAGCCTGCAGGTTCATTGAAAGAAGTTAGCATGTGCATGCTTCTACATCAACCCAAAGCAAATAATGTCACCATAAAAACGGAGGCAGCATGTTCCTCCGAAACATGAAAAACATGTTCAGCGTTCGAGAAAAAGTGAAGTGAAAACACTCAAATTTGCACTGACTCAGCACTTTGCCTTACGAATGCACATCATGATAGCGTGTATATAAAAGCTTAAATTTACAGATGACTGATAACTTTAGTTCAACATCATGACAGTGGTAACGGAACAAGAGAAGCAGTGCAAATTTTTAAGTCAATGTTTTACACTGGAACTATGGTGGATGTATATGTTTCTAAACCGAAAAATACAGTGGGTTCTTTGGTTTGCCCAACCTTACTGTTATTTCTGTGAGAAAAAATGGCTTTTGACATTATGCCTTTGTGTGTAAATACATATGGCAACGTTCGAACTAATTAGCAGATGTTAATGAAACTTTGTACAATCATCCTACCATGACATGCCTGACGAATTTTCGGTTTCTCCAGTTTTGTACAACTAATCATAGCTGTATAGCCATCGTATGGCGCAAGCTACACTTGTTCTAGGATCCGGAAATTTTCTTTGAGAAATTCGTAGCGTTCATTAAGGAAAAATCTATAGACTGTTAAAACATTTGCGACCGAATCGTTTGTGTTATTTTGGAGGACCCTGTAAAATTATTTTTCACCTGACAGAAGAAAACGTTTTGTAATTACGTGGAAATGCTATCATTTGGGATAGAGTAATCAGTATAGTGACTTGGTTGGCATATGAGAAATACCAGCTATGTTTCAGGTAGAGATTTTCTTTTTCCCAAACTGCCCAGAGAGATTTTGAACTCACCAAGCCCTCCATTCAGTAGTACCGGTTACATTTTCTCTGGGGTTGTATCGGTTGCAACTTGAATTTGACCACGCATGTCCTCTTAGTGCTGAGGTCATAAGGAGTAGAGATATACTTCTTCGCGTTATGACTTTATAGCTTGTACAGCAGTACTTTTATATTAGATTAAAATAAGATTCGTGTTCTGTGGTCTGTGATGCAGTGTAGATTGTTGAATAGGACCCAGTGAGTTCAGGGATACGGCTTTACATTAACGGAAACGAACCACAGGCGAAAGAGCTAAGAGTAACACAAAATCTCGCATTACACGAAAATGCATTGTTCGTGATAGTACAGAATGCAATGCGGGAAGCAGAGAACAGTTCTGAAGAGCCGGAGAAATGGATGGCAGTTTTATAGGTCAAGTGGTTATGTTATTGTCTACGCGGCTGTAAACTGAACTGCCTTCGAATCATGTAAGATTAAGGGTTTTATTGTTTACGTAGACAGACATATATATTTCATGGAGAGTGAAACATAGCTGTACTCCTCTCTTTCCTATCCTTTTCTCCACACTCTCTAGGACTGCAAAGCTGTGTCTCGAACTGTAATTCATCATGATTTTTAAATCTAAATAGACACTGTAGACATATAGAATATTTTATATTAAAAGCAAGAGACATCTCGAGGTTTGGTCTGTATTAATAAATACTTTGTCTTTAAATATTATAATTTGCTGGGAGTAGAATACATGTTTTGGGGTTACGCTGTGACGGAGTTGGTTGAGGCATTACCCGGAAAGTTTGGAGGTTTGAATCCACTGTGGGGACATACGGAATTTTCATCGACTTAATCCTTCCAACCGCCCACTGGCCCTGGGGTCGACTCAAATTCTGACAGAAATGAGTATCATGGGTATCTCCTGAAAGGGTAAAGGCGGCCGGTACGTAGTTCTGGCAACCTTGCTAACATCATATGCCGATTGTCTAGAAATTCTGAGAGCCGTAACCTCCTGGAGCCCTAGGGCCTGTCTAAGCCTGCGATGGGATAGCTTTAAATTTGGAATAAGAATTTTAAATGAATTCAACATAAATCTGTGAAGTTAATAAGGCAGTAGGCATGGGATGGACATAAGTCCCGGATACACAGCAAGATATCTTCGTTTAATTGGAGCTAGTTTTTGGTAGTTTCCAGTACAAACGAATTCCGTCACAGATAAAGAACATATAATGCTATTATCTGTAATAAGGGAAGGGGCCTGGTATTTATGCGGCAATGAGCAAAAGGCTTCCTTTTTAACTCGATGTATAATTCTGCAGTTGCAGGTAATGCAGTTAAGTGTACTTACTCCCGTAAAGGGATTGTCATTGCCGCCTGAAGTGATGCCAATGCTCAGTCTCTGTGTAAGTTTGAAGTTCCCAGTACTTTATGCTTAAAGCATGCCACTAATTGCATAATTTAAATTCCGGAGTCATAAGCCGATTACTCCGTGAAATCAAATTTTATATGCGTTCTTTGTAAAAAGGGCACACAATGAAAGCATGTAAGGGGAGATTATTGTAACTATTTGCGCATAATTAATTTAGAAGTTCTGCGTGGATTTGCGTTAAATTTGCCGTTAGTGTGGTAACATTAGTCGTTATCGGGTCAATTGATTTTCGTTTCCTGTCAATTGTTTTAAAGATTTGCAAATTATACCCACCCGGGACATTTTATGATGTGGCGAATACTTAACGAAATACGAGAGAAAATGTTCACTGTCTTCAGAGTGATGGTAGGAAGGTAAGGCAAAAGTCACCGCGTAACGTGCGATGGGAGGAACAAAGGGGAAGTAGAAATCTGGTTTTACTCATTTTAACCTTGGCTGTATTGGGAGGGGGGGGGGAGAATTGGGGCGGGTCAGCGCCACGCTCCAGCTTTTTTACCTCAATGAAGGAGTGCTATTGCCTATTGTGAAGGAGGCTGGATGAGCCCAAGAGCCGATCTGAACAGGTGTGGAGAAGAGAGAATCTCTAGGCCCACCGGCCTTCGAACCCCGGACCGTCCAACCCGTAACGAGTCGCAGTACTGACCACGCTATCCCGGCCCCGTTTTGTCAGTAAAGTAACAACATATTTGTATCTCAAGTACCCATATGAAACTTTTTTTTAGTGAGTGTCAAAAATAGCAAATTACTTGTGTGGATTGTTTTGGTAGTCCTGCTGCAGTCGAGTATGTGTTTTTCTCCAAGGCCTGTCATGCTTAGGTATATGTGCACTCTGGGTCGAACGTTCATTGTCAGTGAATTTATTCCGAAATTCGTTCAACAGATACTACTTTTGGGGGCCACTATATCTTTCTGCAACAAATAGTCAGTTGAAACGAGTTTTGTGTGCAGCGTCTGCCACCAAAAGTTCATTAACCCTTTAACGTCTAGCGGTTGCTGCATGTACCACCAGTATTAACATTCGAACTTCCATGTTCTGCTCAAAGAATGTAATGTTATGATCTTTAAAAAAAACAAGTTCCCCCCCCCCCCTATATAACATAACGAGTTTATACAAACGCACACTTGCATTTGCCGCGCGGTATGAACTGAATCTTTCGCAAAATTACGAAACTGGCTGTTAGTTCTACTATATGTCTATTTTTCTTTCCGTCCGTGTTTCTGTCCTTCCACATGGAACAACTTGGTTCGCACTGGACGGATTTTCTTGAAATTTCAAATTTGATCGGTTTTCTGAAATCTCGAGTAAATTCAAGTTTCACCATTGAAGACCTTTGTACGCTATGATATGTCGCTGAATTCTTCTTAGAATGAGCGTTGCTGACATAATATGCAAAGAACCTCAAAACACACGTTTTTGAGTCAATAACCATTTCCGGAAAATCGTACATTTATGAGATAATGTGGAAAAATATGGTAGACCCAAATAGACCATAGACGAAAATATAATGCGGCACATGCCCCTTTGCGTACTGGATAACTAAGGCTACAGACACACACTTAGAATATGTAACACTTATTGCTTTTACACGAAAAAAAAATGGTTAGGCTAATGCGCCTCAATATTACGTTTGTACGTACATTGCCTGTCATGTATATAATTCGGGTTAAATTCAGTCTTCAAAACTTAATTGTGAGTTAGGAGGATAGAATTATTCTTTGCTCCGTGAAAATCTTCAACACATTTTCAGTCAGCCTACCGACTAAAGATCGAAAATACTGGAGTAAGCACTACAATGTTCAATCGCGGCAAATGTCGAGTAGTAACCAAAGGAACTTCATAAGGGAAAGGAAATTAAAAGGGAATCGAAATACAGCACAAGAGACAGAGAGTCATGTTCTAAGAACTTTTTCTTAGAATAAGATCGTTATTGATTAATTTTATCTTTATTAAAGTGTTCAGTATCATCCATGAATATTACCTTCAACCAAGCTCTTAAGCGTTACTCGCACAACTGTTCTATCACCACCTAGTGCTTCTTGGAAGATCTTTTACTGAAACCGTTGGCCATCTGCAGGCATTTAAGTGGGGGTCCATACATGATTGCTGGAGAAGAAAGACGGATGTGATTCGTTCTGCATGAAGACAAATAAAATGTGTTCTATGTATTGGGTAAAGGAACACGTCGACCGTATGATGAATGGGAGTTGATGGTTTTAATGCAACGTTCTGCTTCTAGGCTTACCTGTTCATCTTTGGGGTTTTAAAGAAACAGCTGATTTTAAAGGAAGGTACTTTGTTGACCACTGAGATGGAATAAGGCACATTTGGTTTTACTGTCCAAATTCTGGAACACAAAACAATGAAAAGGTCTTGTGTAGCGCATCGAATCTCACTGTATCTTTACGACCTCTAGGCCTATAGGAAACATATTCGAGCCATGATTCCGACAGTTTAACCTCGTATGGACGTTGCAGTTCATTTTTACGTCTTATTGTCTAGTGGCAGACGCCTTGGGAGAGGTGGTCCATCACGCTAGGTGTCATCCAGCTTGTGGAAAAAAGAATTTTAGACTTACGTCTACGTACGTACAAACAATTAGTATGAAATCGTAATAAGCAGAATGAGTGTTTTCTTTTGTTTTGTTTGTTTTTTTTTTGAGTGGGAGAATGCGTCGGCTTCTGTTGGGAACCGTCTTGAATTGGTCTGTTTTGAAGTTCGGAAATGTGTCACAGGGCCACTGTTTCTACGATCACCTCCAAAAATGTAAAACCTACGGAGAAAGATAGGTAAAAATATGTTCCGTGCCATGGCAAATTTTCAGTTAGCCACGTGGCATTATGCTAGAAATGTATGTCATGTCAAGTGTTGGTTTTCTTGAATGATTTTGATCAAAATTACAGTAGAACAAAAGTTTTTCCTAACCTTTTTTTTTACGTACTAAGTTTTATAAAAATGTTTTCAGCGATCTTCAATGACGAGAGAACGGAAAGACCGAAGTAAATAGGCGATCTGTGTGGGAATGAAAATGTCTGAAATAATAATAATAACAACCTTAATGAGATACCCATACTGTCTCTGTGTACATATGTACCTGTATGTGTCACCATTAATCTTTGAACAAGTGGACTATTTTACTTGAAACTTTGCGTAAATTTTACGTTATTGGAGGCTACCTTGAGCCGTATACATTCGATAGAGGTTGATTAATAAAACGGCCAAAACAAAAACTAATAAGTAGCAACCTAACCATTACACGGAGAAATTCACAGTAGCTACGTATTGTGGTTCCTATGAAAGGTAGAAATTTTCCCTGTCTGCAATATGAAAGCCTATAGGGGAGTAGAATTGTAGCTCCGCTCATACTTAATCTTAGCTGCCGATAGAGATGGGCGGTCAACTTTACTCTCCAACCGCATTAAACGTGAGTAAATAACGCCGTTACAGATCAATAGGAGACTGTGTTTTCCCCCGGAGCCGATCTTGCCTCTCCCCAAAATCTAACAGCAAGTTTTCAAGTCAGTCATATAATAATAATAATAATAATAATAATAATTGTATCACTGTCTACGTAAAACACTTTCTCTGCTCGATATACCTCTTAGTGTTACGATGCTGCACCTTTTGTTGCATATTTGCCTGAGTTTCGGAGGAACTTGCTGACTTCATCTTCAGCGTGGAGGAGTAATACCAATCTATACACATAAAGATACGGATAACATCTTAG
>Ga0131853_10020898_pt1 | contig 11886 bp, 2 predicted proteins | sample TergutLab28metaG_FD_92764 | JGI IMG/M metagenome (GOLD analysis project Ga0131853, IMG submission 92764) | Labiotermes labralis P1 segment gut microbial communities from Petit-Saut dam, French Guiana - Lab288 P1 (version 2) (version 2) | ecosystem: Host-associated > Arthropoda: Insects >...
ATATATATATATTATTTAAGAAGTCTAAAATTTACATTAAAACATTTAAAACGCTCCTACATGTTTCGATCACACGATCATCCTCAGGGAGCATATATTGTTCCTTGCTAAAGTTATAATTTAAAACAGTCAGTGAATTACTTCGTTGTGTTAACTTTGGTGCTGAGGCAGCATTTTAGAGTTCTTAAATTATATATATATATATATATATATATATATACATACATGTGTTGGTGTGTGTAATTAAATAAACTACAGAATGCACGGTGCAACGATATAAAAATTAAAAAAAATTGCATGCTCTATTAATTGCAGATCTTATGTATTGTTATTTGGTGGGAAGGATGCGAATATTGAATTGGGACAGATGTGACTTTTAAGTACAGTTACGTTATATGTGCTGAATGTAGGGTCGGCGGTGGACCGTCTGGATTCTGACCTGGTGTCTCCAACTTCGAAATTCTTTACCGACGATCCAACCTGCTCGGCACTCACCCAGTAACCTCCGCAGCGCTGGCAAAAAAAAAAGAGGCCGGATCTTTGAGTTCATCACATCCTTCTATCTGCTTCTGAGATTATAATATTCCACTTCTACTCTGCGACTGCTTTCAGTACCATTAGCAGTACTGAGAAAACAAAACAAATATCTGCATTTTCTACACTGTTTGGCAGTATTTATGGTACCATTATCTGCAGTTTGAACGCTACTGTCAGAGTCAGAGGTACACATTCTTCTCATTAATATATTGATAAATTTACTAAAATGAAGTGAAATGGCAACTTGATGGAACACTGTAATTTATTGAAGTTTCTTTAGCTCGACTTGTTTCAGGCGCATACGCCTATCATCAGGAGCACTAGATGTTAAGTTGCAGCTTATGGTTTTCTGCACCGAGTTTGTAGATGGGTGGTGGTCTTGAGGGCGGCACGGCACCATCCGCACCGTACACACGACCTACGCAGAGGCTCTCAAGACCACCACCCAACTACAAACTCGGTGCAGAAAACCATAAGCTGCAACTCAACATCTAGTGCTCCTGATGATGGGTGTATGCGCCTGAAACAAGTCGAGCTAAGGAAACTTCAATAAATTACAGTGTTCCATCAAGTTGGCATTTCAATTTATTTCATGATGAAGATGCAAAGTCAAACAGCCCTAAAATTGTAAATTTACTGTTTTGAAGTTCCTTATTTAATTGCAGAACCTCTCAGTGCGTAATAAATATAGCGTGCAAGGGTTTATTTCATTCATCTCAGTACTAACTAAGGGTTTGGTTAGGCTTTGATCCTGAATTTCTCTTAATTTTACATTAGTGTTTCATATTTGTTTATTACAAAGTTTTAAATAAGCTCTGTGAAGTGTGAAATAAAACAAAGTGAACTGCGAAAGAGATTCTTCTAAGAATTTAATTTACTTTGGACTTTTACGATGTCTAGCTTCACACTCTAATGCCTTCAGTTTATGCGTTTCGCTTCGATAATTATCGATTTTAAAAATGATGTGAAGTGAATTTCATCTGACGTCTATTGTACAGAAACAGAACGGACTAAAACTACTGCCTGTTTCTTGCCCGGCAAAGCTCCGTTTTAGACGTCATTGGTGCCCGGAATTTTTATTGTGCCTGTAAGCACACTTCGGGGAAGGGATGGTGATTTGAGAGTATAAAGGCGGTGATTGTGTGATGATTTTGTGACTGGCAGGCTAAAACCTATCTGAGTGCTACAATATGCAACACATGGTCCGCCCTAGGCGGTAGCACAGTGGTTAAGGTACTGTGCTACAAATCGGAAGGTCGCTGGTTCGATCCCAGCTGGTTTCAGTGGAATTTTTCATTGAAACAAAATCCTTCCGATCGCAGTATGGTCCTGGGGTCCACTCAGCCTCTAACAGAAATGAGTACCAGGAGCATTTCCTGGGGATAAAGGCGGCCGGTGCGTAAGGCTGACAAACTTACCAGCATCCTGTGCCGTTGTCATGAAATCCGGGAACCTTAACTTCCTGGAACCCTCTGGGCCACTCCAGACCTGTAACGGGACTGCTTTACCTTTTACCTTGGTCCGCCCTGGAACCGCAACTGATACTTTTCTTTCGTGGAGATTAAAGAATTTGGAATAGCGGTGTGATACACCGAGCAGTTTACAGGAAACTGAACAGGAATTAAGGAAAATGAATAAAAGGAGAGAAAGTGATTGGTATAGTGTTTTTAATGTGATTAGTCCTACAGCAAAGAATTTGTGGATGTATCTGTTATAAAAGGACATCGAGAGAAATGAGGGATGGAAAAATCACTAACAACGTATCTGAACATTTCCAAGACGAAATCTCATTTGCTACGCGAACGTGGGCCACCGCCAAAACCCCCCCCCCCCCCTAGCTAAAACTGCAGACCCAGTGGAAACACCGCTGTGCTATAACATTCTGTTGCACCAATGGGATCTACAACACTTTTAAAGACAACATCGCTTAGCCTGTAGAAAGAAGCTTGATGTAAAACAACACACGAAAATATTGACTGACACTGTGTTACACTATTATATTATTGCTAGAGCTTAATGAACTATATCGGTACATTATAGCATGCTAGTTTTAAGTATATTGACACCAGTATTACTGATGATACTAATTATAACATATCCTTAGCATAGGAATAGTAACATAAACAACTAATGATAATTCACACATAACAGCCCTAGGTCATGGTATCCACTATTGAAACAACGAAATCTCGTCCCCCCCCACCCAACCGCCAATACCCTAATAAAAACACCCCACATATCTTGTATAGCTGCTCTGTAAGTTAAATCACAACCTGAAGATGGCCAACAAATAGGGCCGAAACATGTAGTTGTATACCTACTGTACTACTAGGTGAAATATAGTTGTGTTCGACTGTATGTGTAATACACAATAATTCTTTGTCATTTGCTACTTACTGAGTAAGTGCCTGTAGGACTGTAGTGAACTGTGTTTTAAATATCTCATTTACGAGAAATAATGGAGTCAGTTGGTATTTATTCACCACAAACCTATTTCATTTATTCAGTGGGCCGGGTAGCTCAGTCAGTATAGCGACTGGACGGTCCGGGATCGAATCCCGGTGGGGACGAGATTTTCCGCCCGTCCAGACCGGCCCTGGGGCCCACCCAGTCTTCTGTAAAATGGGTACCGGGTCTTTCCTGGGAGGTAAAGTGCGGCCGGGGCGTGCTGCTCTCACCCCCTTCTAGTGCCGCGGTCATGAAAGAGTAGAGCTATACCTCTACCCACCCTCTGGGCCACACCGGGCCTGTAACGGGATCACTTTACTTCGTTTATTCAGTGACGTTTTCAGTCATTGTCACTGCGTCAGACCGCAGGCAGGCACACACGGGTACAGACCTGCGCCGTAAAGACAGGCACAAACACGCAAGGGAGGGCCCGCTCATGCCTGCACACACAAGTACAGACATGCACACCTATTTTATTTGTACCTTATCTTCAGTGTTAACTGGCGTAATCCAGCACAGTACCTGCCCGTCAAAAAGAAGCTCTCTGTGTTTTATCCCACGTCCTTTCGACCGAATTTTCTGAGTAGCAAACACAGGCCTGTTGAGAGTTTACTCCATGCAGCCTAATGGTTTCATTTTTCCGAAAAGGAAAAACAAAGACATTTTACTATAGGATTTAAAAACACAAAAAATAAGGAGTCTCCTTCTTTGGCCACGTTTGGAGAAGCATGCTTCCCATATAGTATGATCCGTACCAGAGGCTGCAACTACAGTTTTATGTACTCCTGATGATGGTCGCGATGGGCGCCCGAAACATGTAGAGTAATTTAGCAGTAAATAAATATCTGCATACTGTTGCATCTCTCTGGATTTCTTCAACCTAGAATTACGATGCACGGAACCACGAATATAAAATGCATGTCTTTGTTCATTAAAATAGTGTGTTTCCTGTGTACGTGAGAAAAAAAATCCTCATTCACAGAAACATACCGAACGAAACACCCGGCACTTTCTTTACTTTCAAAATCAAATAGCATGAATACTAATAAAAAAAATTTGGTACCTGAGAAGACTCCACATGCGCTTATCTTTAAGGCAGTGATGAAAAGTGAGAGTGAGGCGAAAAGGCAGAATAACTCAGCATGACTTTCGTCCTGCTTAAAAGGAAAGAAAACTGCAGGGAGTTACATGAAGTTCACAAAGATAACAAAGTTGTCTTCTTTAGTGAAACTTTTCATTGAACTTACACGTATCCCTTTATATAACGCACTTTCAAATTGTATTAAATTTCTGGTTACACTGACCTGAAGATTTTCCACCTCCATTACTTAGGTCTCAACCAGTTTCTTTCAATCTCCTACCTTCACACCCTCTTCCTCGAAGCTTCATCTGAATATTATCCACGGCTAAGGCGATACGAATTATAACATTCTAAATACGTTAACATCTTTTTGTTTTTATGAATGTTCAACAGAATATCGAGGAACGTTTCTGTCCGTACATTGACAAATTAAATTCCTTGTCAATTTCTAGTTTTATAAAGAACGTGAATAAAAATGAATATTAAAAACTGTACTAAATCCAAAGCACTTTGCACTCCGTCAACACAAACACAACAATAGTCACATATCAGATTGAACAGTGTCAGTCACAAATGGGCAAGTTGCGATTTATTGTTTGTCGGAGTGCAGGTCACAGCAGTCGCTAAACATAAGCATACATTTCCACTAATTCATTGCTGTCAGACGTAACACAAACCCGGATATCCATTATCCTATGTATTTTTCAAGATAAAGTTTGAGGAGTATTTATAACTAATAACGCTGCGAAAGTTTGCTCGCCTGTTGAATATTCTTCCATCTGATATCGCTGTAAAAATTTACGGCACTCACACCCTCGCAGTGCCCATATGTCACTTGATATAAACGGTGTTAATAATTCACTATGTATAACCCAATAATCACAAAAATATCAAAATATGTATCTAAATTTAAACAGAATGATTAAGATTTCTTTCTTGCATGTTTTGTGTATTTAATATTCCCCCCCCCCCCAAAAAAAAATATTGGATTTGACAAGCAGCATTAAATATTTAATATTTTTTAATTAATGGCAATATTATGTAGTGTTTAAGAAAATACATTAGTATTAATTCATTCATTCACAATAAATATCATTGGCTATTGCCGTTTCCAAGGTAGGGTCGCGTGTCACATGCTGTTTGCTGCTTTTGGGTTAAACATAACAATTTTGGGGACCTATGATGTAGGCCTACATCATATTATAGACGCATATAACGGGCAATAAATATTACTATTATAATAATCATCATCATCATTGTAGTATTCATCACAATCTTGCTTGCTAGGATATATTTTACCACCTTCATCAACACATTATTCATCTATATGTGTGTGTGTGTGTGCGTGCGTGCTAAATGGTGCCATAGAATTTTTCCGTTGCAGAATTCTGAACGAACTCCGCTTTAATATTGCTTAAATATACGAAAATGTGCAACTGGAAACCTTAAATAAACTGTCACTTATGCTAAATTTAATGAAAATCTATGGGTTGAATCGGAAGCAATTAGAAGGTAACACACACACACACACACACACACACTCAGACTTGATCTGTATATCCTGTGCCTTCTCTACCGCATAATACAAAAAGGCCATTTTCCTCACGAACGAGGTAATTGGAGAGAAATATAATTAAGCAGTTTTCACCTTAATTTTACGCCAACCTTCTACAAATATACTGCTGCTGTCTAATTAGATTGCTATGTGTAACAGCTACATGCCGATAACAGACATATCAAGGATTAGTGTCAATATCAGACTAAATTGTGCCGGTGATAGATAACTGAATGACTGGGAAACACAGATGGAATGATATTGACAGATTAAAACAGAAAAACTCCAACAATACTTTGTCCAAATGCCACTTTGTCCACTCCAAATCTCACATGAAGTCTATTTCCAGTGCGTTCAGGTATTTAGAATTTCTCTTTGGTTGAGAAACATGGCGGCAGGTTTTCGTATAGTACATTACAAGGGGTCTTGTGATTTGTTCAGTTCGTACTGTGTTGTTAGCGTAGACCAATGAGAGTTAGTTGGTTTGGACATGCAGCTCCGGTGAGAGAGACTAGAAATGCATATATAAATTTTTAATGAAGTCTTTTGTAATATCGCGAGGAAGGCGGAAGGATAATATTCTAACATGTATCGTACCGGAACAAGGTGTGAAGGTCAGCAGGGGAGTGAACCAGAGTTTCAGTGAGGGAGTTGTAGATGTAACTACACGAATTTATTTATTTGGTAAGCAGTAGTCAGGTCCATAGACTTTTGACAATGTCGTTCAGGTGAATGAGTGGCCTGTCTGGTTTTTGGACTTCTGCTGTTTCACAATGAACAAAAATAAGTTTTAAAAAAAAATTGGAGCTGATCGCTGAACTCATAAACGTGTGTTTTGTTTAGAGCAGTGTCGTCACGTTGTAACAATTCTGGATATGATTGAACTTCCCCGAAACTTCCTTTACATGCGGCATAAACACAGATCCAAGAAACCTTACCTAATTTTTGGACGACTTCTCATAATTTCATGGAAGGAGTCCGAAAATAAGGTAAAGCCACTTGGTTAAAATTATGTCTTCAAAGTTAAATGCAAGCAAGATCCGGACCGGAAAATACTCAGCAACAGGTGGCACATTTGGCAGCAGCTAGCCGTGCGGATCCGGGAAGGTAGGCACAAACTTTCCCAAGAAGAAATTTGAGTGGCCAAATATTCGTATGATCGTCTGGCACGCTTTGAACGAAGCCAAGACATTTCAAATTGAAATTCACAAGACATAAAAGAAACAGCACCAAATAGGTACATGTGGCCTGATTTACAAAACTATCCTGGGAAAATAAATTTTAAATTTCTCTCATACCGATTCATAAGCAAGTTTCATAGCGAATAACAAGACAGGCCGATGGGATCTAGTAGACTAGTCTTAAGGTATCTGTCTCGATGTCTCTTACAGGTTCCAGTGTGTCTACACAGAAGGGTGCTAACGGTAGGCGTGAAATATTGAGCATTAGGTGTATGTTATAAGTTTTATTTTCTTTCTTATCAGTGTTTGTGGGTTGGTGTTACTGTTTTTATTTAAATTGCCCTTTCAGTTTCAGATTTCGGTGATCTTGTGTATGCTCTTATTTTTGTTAATATATTGTGTATTATCTTGGGGGCGCGTTAACACAGTGGTTAAGGTGTTGTGCTACAAATTGGAAGGTCGCTGGTTCGATCCCAGCTGGTGTCAGCGGATTTTTCGTTGACATAAAATCCTTCCGATCGCACTATGGCCCTGGGGTCGACTCATCCTCTACCAGAAATGAGTACCAGAGGTATTTTCTAGGGGTAAAGGCGGCCGGTGCGTAAGGCTGACAACCTAGCACAGTCCTGTTGTTTATTATCTAACGCTAGGAGAATCTGATCCAGTTGCCTGCATAGAAGTAGTTAAGCGACTGAGATTTGCCTGTACGTCGAACACAAAACGGTAGATGTCTCTGCGTGTTTTCACCCGAGGAAAAAAAGGAAAGCGTTTCCGGTTTCAAAAACGTTATTTTCCGAACGTGAAGAAAGAACAATTTCCAGAATCCATGTACCACAAAGCTAGCAGTTTTAATTAAAGATGTTTATTAGCTTCTTTTAATTTATATATTTGTTTGACCAGCACTGAGCCAGTTACCCTTCTTCCATACCGCTGCAATACAGCTATATTAGTCTCTTCGAAATTTCAATAACCCGGCCCATAAAAATGATGAATTTGGGAACATGGATAACAGTTTATGACGAAAGGACTAAATGAGATATCGTTTTTCTGAGACGTTACACAGCGCAGATTGGTGCTTAGTTACCGAAGTTTCGGAGAAAAATATCTGTCCCATTCTTCAAGGGATCGATATTTGTCCCGAAACGTCGGTAACTAACTACCGATCTACGCTGCTTTATATCCTAGAAGAGATCGATCGGTTGTCTTGAAACGTCGGTAACTAACTACCAATCTATGCTGCGTTACATCTCAAAAGAGCGAAGATCTCATTTGCACATCGGGGGAAACCTGAAATCACGCGTGAAAGACTGATGTGGAGGGTGAAATGGGAAATGTGGGGGAGGAGAAGGACTTTGTGAGTTTCGTCGCTTTGTCATGAAATTAGCCTGGGGGGGAGGGGGGGAATTAGGAGAATCAGGAAATTCTCATTGAGGGTAGCCCGAAGCTTGGCTCTAGTATGTAGGAAATGCACGTCATGAGTGTCGCAGCTTGAGCTGACAGTGGAAGGAACTTGCTCTATGTGTCTGAGAAAAAATCCGATTAAGTGCACTACACTGTAAATCAGGGGTTCTCAAACATTTTGCTGGCGTCCCGCGAAACTAAATTTACGAATTTCAATACACCACCAAACTTTTTGTGTTTAAATAAAAAACCCGAATTTGAAAAGGTTGTCTTACAACAATGTTGCGTATTAAAAAACACGTGTGTCGCACGTGTTACTTGTTTTTTAAAATTTTTTTCCTTTTACGCATAGATTTTTTTTATTATGGCCTCATACCAGCACACAATGGTTTCGTACTTGTAGTGGTACGCTCACAACAATTTGAGAAACTATGCTGTAATTGCTAAAAGGTACATTTCACCCTAGAACAGGCCATGGAGACCCAAAGTGGGAATAGAGGTATAGCTCTACTCTTTATTTAACCTCGGCGCTATTTGGGGGGTGAAAGCCACGCTCCGATCGTTTTATCCCCGCGAAAGACTTGCTACTTACATTACAGGAGGCTTGATGGGCCCCAGGGTCAGTCTTGACGGACAGGAAGGAAAATCTCGCTTCCACCTGGATTCGATCCCAAACCGTCCAACCCGGAGCAAGTATCTATGCCGATTGCACTATCCCGTCCCACCTGTAAATGCTGTCCGCTTCAAAATGCCCGCATCCCCTGTCTCGCCTAATTCGATCTTCCCAGAGTAATAATCAGAACATTTGAATATCCGTGGGTACTTTCTCACACCTTCTCTCTCGGTATCTGTCTTCTGCTTGATATGAAAAGCCCCGCTAATCGCACATACACTCCTGTGCTTCCAGGCAGACGGAGAGAGAGAGAGAGAGAGAGAGAGAGAGAGAGAGACATGCGGCGGACAAACGGTATTACACAACATTGCGACAACGTTACTATTTAAGTCACGTTTATCTAAACGAGAGGCGCCTAGATCTGAGTTATTATCATATTATAACTGTGTACAGGAGACCACAGGCGACAGAATAGTGTAACTGGTACAGTGGCAGGGCTGCGCACTGAGCTGTCAGGGGTTGCGGTACCGGCAAGAGCAAAATGTCCACACCGGTTCTGGAACCTACCCAGCCTCCTTGTCAATGGCGTGACCTCTTTCCCTGGAGGTCCACTCAACTCCGTCTAGCGCCGAGGTTAAGAATGATTGGAGCCATACCTCCATTACTCCTATGTACCTTCATGGCATGTAAAAGGTAAAAGGTAAAGTTCACCCTAGAACAGGCCACGAAGGCCCAGAGGGGGAGAAGATGTATAACTCTACTGTTTCTTTGACCTCGGCACTAGATGGGGATGGGTGGTCAGTGCCGTTTTACCCATGGTAATGACCCGGTACCAATCGTATAGGGGGCTGGGTGGGCCCCAAGGCCGGTCTCGACGCGTGCGGAAAATCTCTTCCCCACCGGTATTCGATCTCCGGACCATCCAACCCGTAGCGAGTCGCTATACCGACTGAGCTATCCAGGCCCCTTTCATGGCGTGTAAAAGGGGTAAATTTACCATTTTTTTACTAGTGTTAAAAGAGGTCATCCTCTGGTTCTAGCAGTTCTTGGACATCTAAGCTCTGAGGATGAAGGCAGTACAATTCACCGAAACGTCGATAACTCTTTACAAGGCGACCATTAACACACAAAGGCCAAACCAAAGCATTATGTACCTGAGGCACATAGCACAGCATACAGTATGTAACACATAAGTCCTTGCAACTGTTGAACGTAAAGATGTGGCGTTATGCCTTTGCTTAATCAGTCACAACGCCACAAGACGTATGGAGAAACGCAGGTGTAACTCCGTGTATTTTTTGCGTCAGTACTAATAACAGATATACGTTAAACTCCACGTTCAAGCCGTGTTTCTACCAGGGAAATAGCTGTCAGCGGATCTTTAATTTTCTGCGATGTCACGCAGTGCAGATTGGTAGTTACTTACGGACGTTTAGGGACAACCTATTGATCCCCTCTTCAAGGGTCAAGCAATCCAAGATAAACGTCCTTCTTGTACTGCCTGCCCCTTGAAGTTGGGACCGGTGGCTTGTACCTAAACGTCTGCAACTACCAATCTACTCTGCGCAACATCCCAGAAGAGCAAAGACATCGTTGACCCTACAGCGTAGACCTCAACTCACGCAGATCATTCAGCAGCTTCTTCGTAGGAGGTTAAGTGGACAGCGAGAACCAGTCTCGATGCTGTAACAGATGGACAAATGTCTATCGCTGCCAGGAATCAAACGCCTCTCCTCGAATAAAATAAGAACAAAAAAATAAAGGAAACAACGAAGAAGAAGTAGGTGTAATGGAGAAGAAAAGAGCGCAAATTACGCAATAAGAAAGCATATTGTCGTCAGCATCTGCATATACGACTACAGAGGCTCTGTTCTGTGTTAGACGCATTGTTTGCAGAATATCTTAGTGTGTTCGGGGTAATCGAAGTTAAATATACATTCGTGGCGAATAGGTATTCTTATTCTGACACATGATTCACACCGTTTGCTGAAGACGTAGGAGGGTGTTCAGATCGGTTTTCGCAGAAACGGTTAATGTCTTCAGATAGCTTTTATAACAATCGACAGTCGTCACCCTTATTGGTTTTAACAGCTATTACTCCCTACCAATGCCTTTGAAAGGCAAAAATTCCACGCTTGACGAAATAGAAGCTGAATTTACTCTGACGTTCTGACGTCTTGGTAAATAGTGACGTGAATGTTTACAGACCGCTCGGTGATGTGATTCTACAGTGGCAAACAGTTGGAGAGTGCAGTGAGTACGTACATGATACAGTGTTACTTCTAACGTTAATGGCTACTAAGCCGGTTCATGAACCTCCTTCCTGTATGGTACCAAAATATTCGTCATGACGTTTCACAAAATTGCGCCATTACATCGGAAACGGGCTTGGCCGTCTGGGGTTCGAATTCCGCCGGCGGTGAGACAGTTTTTTTTTTCTGCTCCAGTTGGGCCGCCTATTCAGTGGGTAGCGGGCAGTGGGTAGCGGGGCTTTATCACTGGAGTTAAAGCGGCCCGTGCGTGATGCTGGTCACTGACATCCGTCTGCTGTCGAGTCCAATAATGTGTGTGGAGCTATACTCCATTCTATACCTCCATGGTGTCTACACGGACAACTTTACCTTTCATATTAGACTTATCCCCAGCCAAATAAATCTAGCGCCGATCTTCAAGAACATCACGCTCCATTCCCAGCCTACATCTGCCTCGTGGTATCTTCCCCAGACCTCTTTCCACCGTCATTTTGTCTACATTTACCTTTGTGCTAGCTCAATTTACTTGGCTTTTCTTCCACTGCAATAATAGTAATAATAACAATAATAATGTGGAATCAAGCAGTACATACAGACAGAGAAGTTACAGCAAATAGGCCAGATATAATAATTAAAAACAAAAAAGAGAAAACATGCACACTGATAGATGTGGCAATACCTGCAGACAGATATGGTGTGCAAAAGGAAGCGGAAAAGAAGTTAAAATACAAGAGTTTATGTATAGAGATACAACGAATGTGGAACCTGAAATGTACGATTGTACCAGTAATAATTGGAGCCACTGGAATAGTAACGAG
>Ga0131853_10020902_pt1 | contig 11884 bp, 9 predicted proteins | sample TergutLab28metaG_FD_92764 | JGI IMG/M metagenome (GOLD analysis project Ga0131853, IMG submission 92764) | Labiotermes labralis P1 segment gut microbial communities from Petit-Saut dam, French Guiana - Lab288 P1 (version 2) (version 2) | ecosystem: Host-associated > Arthropoda: Insects >...
ACAGCATTTAAATGGGCAGCGTAGCGACCTTTGGCAAACATATAATCAAGTTGACGAATCACATCTACGTTAAGATTTAAAGCATCTACATGTATAGCTACTTCACCTGTTAACATTCGAAGAATTCTTTCGATTTCAGCTCTTTCTTCTACTTGGAGTGCTTGCAGTTTATTGGAAAGTTGGACGACTTCAGCTGGTTCGATATAAGTCGTGTGCCCACTTGCTGACTGGTCGTGAATAGTACCTTTAAATGTGTTCTTAAATTCTGCTTTTACTGGGAGTGTAAAGCGACCATTGCGTAGTGCAACAAGTGGCTCTGTTAGTTTATCCTTGCGAGCATTTAAAATACTATTTATCCTCTCTCTAGCATTGCCAGTGGCAGCATGAATTGCCCGACGGATGCCACGTAATTCAGGCGATGCTGAATCAAGCACTGCACCTACCTCATCAATACATTTGGCAATTGCATCTTGTAGTGGTCGAATTGGGTGGGCAAATTCGATCTGCTTATCAAACATTGGCGTTTGGATTTCAATGTCTATTAAACGGCTTTTAAAGTTTGTTAAACTTGAAATGACACCGAGAAAGTTTTTGATTGACAATAAATCGGGCGCACTTAAAACAGATCCAATTTCAGCTCGTTTTACAAGTTCAGAAATATCTATTGCACCACCGAGTGGTGCAATGTCAAGTGCTCTAATGATCATCAGTGCTTCATTTGCGATGTTCAGTCGGTATTTTATTTGTTTTTCAATTGTTAAGACACGTAGTTCGTCTACTAGTGTGATGCCTAGTTCAGTCTGACAGTACGTTTTTAAAATGTCTTTGATCTTGTTAAATTCTAATATTTGTTCTGCGTTTAACATTGTTTTTTACCTCTTGGAAAGTTTTTTTCATCATGGTATAATTATACCATAGTTGGTTTTTGTTTGAAAGGTTGATTTAAATGGATTTAAAAGAACGGACATCTACTGATATTTTTGTTAAATACTTAGTCACAACCTTTGCTTTGTGGGGATTGGCAATCGGTGTTTTAGGTGGTTTTTTTTGGTTGTTGCGGGTGCGAAATAATAGTATGGCTGAATCTCTTCTTCCCTACGTGATTATGGTAGTCGTATTTTCTCCTATGTTTATTCCTGATAAAAGTGCTCGTGTGGCTTTAAACAACCAACGTATCTTACCTAGTGATACACATTTGAATAAATTAGGTACGAAGATTGTCATTACTAATATTATTTTTTATAGCTTACCTTTTATCGTATTACTCTTTATCGTTAATGAGCATCATCTTATATGGATCATTGTTGTATTCGTTGTAAATATCGTCGCCTTTTTAAGTAGCTTCTGGAAATTCAGACCCAAAATGACAAAATTATCTTCGAAAGTAGAGACCATTCAAAATGATATTTTTGAAAAAGATGAGGAGGATAATATTCTTGATGTAAACGTTAAGCAACTGCCGGAATTTAGGATTTATCCCAGCAAAGCAGTAATCAAGAATAGCTATGACGCCGTTATATCTACCATCTCCGGTTTTATTATTTTCGGCATCATTATTGGTCCACTACTCGATCTAATCAGCATTTTCTTAATTATCCTTTTCCTTGCTCCAACACTAGCATTCGGTGTCTTTTATTTCCGCATTAATTATTATAAATTTAAAAAAAATCCCCTCCCTTTTGAGATTGAGCATGGGAATCAGCTAACTAAGATGGTTTTTAAAAATAATCTTATATTTTTTCTAGTAATTACTGGATTTACTACAATGATTGTGTTATCTGTTATTTTAGATGGTGCTATCCGTATCAATTCAAGGTTTTGGATCTTGATCGGGCTGGTGTTGTTATTCTTTATTATTTCTTTTTTGCCACTGTTTATTTTGAGTCATATATACTTCAAAAAATTAGAAGCTGCAGCCTATGATGCGGGACGATTTGTGCAAGAATCGGCTTTTAATTCTAAAAGGTTGAGAATAAAAGGAAAGAAAACAGATGAAAGTTTAAAAGCCTTTTTTACCTCACTTAGATTAGAAAATATGAATTATCTTGTAGGACTCCAGGCAGCGGATATGAACATTGATGATCCAATACTTCAATCCCCACCGCCTTCTATTATGGCTTTTAATGATACAGATTTGCATCTTTTCTCATATTATCTAGGTTCTTCTCGCATCACACACACTTTTACTTTCCCAATGGCAACCATAACAATATTGCGAACACTTGAACATTATAATCAAAGGCGTGTTGAATTTTTGGTTGGTAACGCTATGCGGATTTTATTTATCGCAGAAGTTGGTAAAAAAAGGCTTAATCATCAAGAAGAGATGTTTGGACGATTTATTGATTTACTAACAAGAAAGGTTGATAATAATGACATTACAGACGAATACGAGAGGTTTATCGGTGAATATTGAAAACTTAAGTGCAGTTGGGAGTGATGAGGTTGGAGTTGGTGATTATTTAGCTCCACTTGTTGTTACCTCTGCGTATGTTGAGGCAAGTCAAATTGAAAAATTGCGGGAACTTGGAGTTAAAGATTCAAAAAGCATGACTGACAAACGCATCATGGATATCGCAAATAGCATTAAAGATATTTTACCGCATAAAACTGTCGTGTTTGAAAATAAATATTATAATGCGATGATTGACCGCAAATTAAATGCCCATGTCATCAAATCCTTTCTCCACAATAAAACCATTGGCGAGCTAACTGGAGTGCTACCTGAATATCCAAAATACATAATTGTTGACGAATTTGCGAGCAAGGAAAATCATTTTAAATATCTTAATAGATTGCCCAAAAAGCCCGACATTATTGAGAAGAATTTACATTTTATCAAAAACGGAGAATCTATTCATATTGCCGTTGCTGCTGCTTCGATTTTAGCACGGCAAGCGTTTGTTGAATATGTAGATGCTTTGAGTGAAAAATTAGGTATGGAAATATTAAAAGGCGCAAGTGCAAAAGTTGACACTTGCGCTAGGAATGTAGTTAGAAAACATGGTGAAGACATTTTTAAAGATATGTGTAAATGGCATTTTGCTAACACAAAACGTGTGGTTGGGTGATTTTTATTAGATTCAAAATCATTGTTTGATAAAATTAGCTATAGCAAAATTTTTTTAGGCTCTAGTCTAACAATATATAAGACTGGAATCAATGCCGATAGAAAAGCCACACCACTCCCCATTATGAAAAATACCATTACTATGCGAGAATCTAATGATACATCATACATTTCTATAACTTCATCAATTGTCAGTTCTCCTGGGGAAAACAAAATAGGAGGTATTTGCCCCGGTCCCCACATTATGTACTCCCATACTGTACCGCCTTCTTGGGTATGCTGAATTAAGGACTGTTCTAACATATTTCTAGAGATGTTATTAGATAATGTATTCCCAGCAACTAAGGATAAGCTAATTGCTATTATTGCTGTTAAACCAACTTCAATCAGAATTTGAATAATTACCCTACTCAACTTATCACCTAGTGCCATATAAATGCCTATTTCATATCTACGATCTCGTAAAAACAGAACGATGACTAATGTAAGAATGATAACTGAAGCTATAGCAGTTCCCCATTGGATAAAATCAGCGATTTGAATCAATGAAGTCATTGATGAAGTAATAAAATTATCTACTATTCTAAAATCAAACACTTCCCAAAATCCCGGAAGTAATTCTGCTGCTGCTGCCCCAAAATTTTCTAAATCACGTGGATCATGCAAAACAAAAAATGCGTTAAGTCTTGGTTCCTCTATATAGAAATTTGGGGAAACATCATCCATTTCGTCTAAGAAATCAAGTATCGCCTCATTTTCAAAAATCAGGATATCCTCGACAACTTGAAGTGGCATATAAATACGATTATGTAAGTTTGATATTCCTAACACAGCACTTAAGAGTAAGTTATACTGTACTTCAAAAGTGTCATATATAAACTCATGACAAACATCAAATAAACCGATGATTTCAAACTCTAAAACCCGATGAGCAATGTGAAATCTTTCGTCATGGGCATACCATGATGCATAAAGATGTCGAGTTTCATCCATCATTTTGTCAGTATTAAAAGCAATATTTTCTAGTTCAATGACCCCACCAACCGACAAGTGGTTCATTTGCGCAAAGCGTCTCGAAACAACAGCAACCATTTCACCATTATCAATTTCCTCTTGTGTAAACGTACGCCCAGAGACTAAAGTAATTAATCCCGTATCTATATCTGTTAAATTAGGATTTTTAACGCCGCTTCCGAGGAAAGATTCTACATAAACATCAAAATCTGGGTCTGAACGCGAACCGCCAATAAATACTTCCCTGAGTTCAAATGGTAGCCTTTCTCTATCAATGTCAAAATAAGCCCACATTAAATTTTGATTGCTATACATCCGTGACATCAGCCTAGCATCGTAAACTTGCACATAAGGCAAACTCCCTACTGCTGATATATCTTCACTTGTTGGTCTGTTTGCATGCAGCAACTCACGATGGTAAACTCTTAGTTCATATAGAGAAACCCCTGCATCATAAGCAGCAGCAACTTCATTTAAGCCAATTGATGAGATTGCTGGCATTCGCATTAGGAGGCTTTCTTCTATCTTGTAGATTGCGTTTTTAACTGATATTGCACCTGATGTGAAAACACCTAAAATAAAAATAAGTACTAATAATAACCCAGTTTTTCCAGGCTGTCTAGTAATATTTATTGTAACTCTTTTGAATAAGTTCATGTTTATTAACCCCTTGTCTGAGTGCTATAGACCAATTATATCAAACCACTCTAGACCTTGGCAAGATTAAAATAGTTCTAGAAAACATGACATTGGCTAAAAACTCTCGTAGTAAACCTGATTTGTAGGTTCACTACAATTTGCTCTTGAGCAAATGGCATATTCAATTATTGAGTTATCCAAGTAGTAAGGATAACGCATTTTTAGAAGCTGAGAATACCCCAGAAAGGAGAAAATGCAAGGAGGTCGGGACACATCAATTGTTCGGAAAAGGCTTTTTTGGGGATTTATCAACCCAGAAGAAAAACACCTTGCTTTCTCACAAGGTGTCATCCTTAGTATAAAGCTTAATCAGACATTTTTTCAATTGTTTCTGATGCTTTTTTTAATTTCTTGCTAATTTTTTTCCCTGTCTTCTTCAAGCCTTTTTTGACGTCTTTTGCAATATCATGGCTTGCTTCATTAGCTGCATCCATCACATCTTCCCCAAATTCTTCTAAATGGTCACGTGTCCCATGATTCGGAACTTGCTTTTTTGCTTGCGCTTGTTGTCTTTGTCTATTTTTGTTTTTTTTCTTTCCCATAATATAAAAGTCCTCCTAATTTATTTGTGATCTCCACACTAATAGGTTGAACTAATATCGAAATTTTATACATCAAATTTTGTCATTGCCAAAAAGTTTTCTAAAATTCGAATGACACCTTCTTCTTCATTAGATGGGGCAATAAAATTCGCAATTTCTTTAATTTTAGGAACAGCATTAGCCATTGCATAACTATAATAAGCTTGCTGCATCATTTCATAATCATTAAGCTCATCACCAAAAACCATCGTCTCTTCTGATGTTGCACTAAGTATCTTTTGTAACTTTTTGATTCCCACACCTTTATTAACACCAATATTCATGATATCAACCCATTCAGAACCGGAAATTGCTAAATGGCATCTGTTTTCAAAGTGTTTGATTTGGTCATAAACATTCTCTTTCGAATTATACTTCGGATCAAATATGGCAACCTGAGAAATTTCTTCATCAGCTGGCAATTCAGCTAAATTTTTAATAATTGTACGGATCGGAAAATGACTTTCGACAAGTTCCATTGGCAAATCACTCATGACATTTTTATCAAACATATAGGTCGATCTCAAACCACAAAGAGAGACTTTCAAATCCGGAATTTTGTTTACTGCTTCTACAATTTCTCCCACAATTTCTAAGTCCATGACCTCAGCAAAAATTACTTTGCCCTTATCAATGATAACACTTCCGTTTCCGGAAATAAACACAATATCATCTTTGATTTCGTCATATATTTGTTGAAGGCTTAGATGATCGCGTCCGCTTGCAACTGCAAAAATAACCCCCTTGGCATGCAAACGACCAATGATATCAAATGTTTTTTCTGGCATTTCTTTTGCGTTGTTTAAAAGTGTGCCGTCCATATCTACTGCTACTAATTTAAGCATTGAATCAACTCCTGTGTGTTTTTCGGTGAATATTTCTCAATCTGCCAGGTTTATCAGTTCATCGTACTCTAAAAGCTCATAACTAAAATCTCCTAGATAAAATTAGATTTTTCTCTCTGAATAGAGGATCTGCGTTTTCTTCATTAAGTACGACTTCAAAATGGTGGATGACATCATTTTGAGGTGTTTTTTGATAAACTGTCTGAGAGTAAAACACACCAGCTAAAACTTTATACTCTTTATCAATTAGATTTTTATCTAACTCAATAAAAAATTCTGAAATATCACTCAAAGTATATTGGCTCATCATAAGCTCTTTTTTTGCTCTTGTTATATAAGTTAAAAAATTTTTATAATTATACATTTTTTCAGAATCAATTAACATCTTGTAGTAAAAGTCGAGTTTTTCCATTAAAATCCTCCTAACCATTAAGCGTCCTTATAGTTTACTTCGCACAATTGTTACGTCCGGAGTACCGCACCATGTTCTTTTTCCAACATCGCAAGCACCTTTTCATGCACCGGGTTCACTTGCGTCTCAGTCAATGTTTTCTCCACATCTTGATAATAGAGATTAATCGCCACCGACTTTTTACCTTTTTTAACGCCATCACCAGTGTAAATGTCAAAAACTTCTACTGATTTCAATATTTTCCCACCAGCTTTCTTAATCGTGTCAACTAAACGAGATACTAGTAACGCTTCATCAGCAGTAATGGCAATATCAAAGCTAATGCCTGGATATTTTGAAATCGGCTGATAGTTTACAGGAACTGGGTGATAGCCTAAGCGCCGATCATCTAAATCAAATAACGCATCTAAATCTAATTCAAAAGCAAATGTATCATTTAAATCGTATTCATTTTTAGTATTAGGATGCAATTTCCCAACTACCCCCACAACGCGCCCATCAACTGTAATCCTTGCTGTTTGACCAGGATGGAAATCAGCATATTCTTCTTCACTAAGCCGGCTATATCTTGCTTCAAAGCCTAAGTCTAACACGCCGATTAAGGCATCGACTATGCCTTTAACATGATAAAAATCCACCTTTTCGATTTTACCTTGCCACATGCTCGCCACTAGTTCACCTGTTAACACACCAGAAAGAAGATTTATTTCATTATAAAGTTTTTCATCGGGATCATAATATTTAAAATACCTGTCATCATCTTTATCGTAATCTAAACGCTTGTAGTGTTTTGTCCCTATTTCATAAATAAAAACGTCTTTAATCTGGCGCGCCTTATTATAACAAACCACATCTAGCAATCCCGGAATTAACGACTTTCTCAAATGTGCATGATCAAGCGACAATGGCATCAATAAGCTAACACGCTGCTCTTTCATTTCCTTATACGCCAAAAAACGACCTAACTTATCTTCATGTGTCAAAGAATATGTGACGACATTCTGTAATCCAGCTGAGCGTGCTACTTTGTGAAGGTTGCGAATTGCCTTCTGCACAACAGACATTCCCCCTATCGTTTTCATATATGTTGGCAGTTTAGCGGGAATGTTGCTATAACCATTAATACGCGCTACTTCTTCAATCAGATCGTGAGTACACCTAACATCTATCATTCGTGTAGATGGTTTTACCGTATATTTATAGCCCTGGTCATTAAGTGATGAATACTCAAGATTTAGCCGATCAAAGATTTCACCAAGATCTTTTAGAAAAAAATCAGTTCCAAGTTTACTATTTACATCACTATATGTAATGTTAATTTCAATTTTCTCTGCTTCAAAATTACCTACTTTCACATTTACAGCATTCTCAAACACCTTATCAATTAAAGCACTCGCTTCAAAGATGCGCTCCACATGAATCCCCTTTTCAAAACGAGCCGATGCATTCGTTCGCAAATTCAAGCGCCCTGCAGTTTTACGAATTTGCGTTGGATCGAAGATTGCTCCTTCAAATAGTATATTTTTTGTATTTTTATCGACCGCAGAGCTAGCCGTTCCCATGATGCCAGCGATGGCAATAATTTGATCCCCACTTGTAATAAGGATATCTCCCGCTGCGAGTTTGCGTTCTTGCCCATCTAAAGTTACAACTGTTTCTCCACCTGAGGCTTCCTTCACGATGATTTCTTTAGTTGGTAGTTTATCAGCATCAAAGGCGTGAATAGGAAGTCCAGTTTGGAGCATTATTTTATTTGTTAGATCGACTATATTATTTATCGGCTTATTTCCTGTTGCCATTAGCTGCATTTGCAGCGCAAAATCAGAAGACTCTACTTTTACTCCAGCTACAACTTTTCCTAAGTAAGCGGAGCATTTTTTTGTTTCAATGGCTATAGAAAATTCTGAGTTTCCTGCTGTAAGTTCATCAGTTTTTATAATTGGCTCTAGTTTGCGATTTAAGATTGCTGCCACGTCGTTTGCTACACCATACATTGATAACATGTCCATACGGTTTGGTGTTAAGCCTAGTTCAATGATCCAGTCGTCAAAGCCGAGATAGGCGATCCCTTCCTCGCCAACTGGGGCATCCTCGGGTAAGATCCAGATTCCGCCCGAGACCTCCTCTGGTATTGCAGATGATGCAATTCCGAGTTCTGTAGCTGAACAAATCATTCCATTTGAGATTTGTCCGCGTAGCTTTGTTTTTTTAATTTTAAATCCACCCGGCAGTACTGCGCCATTTGTTGCAACAGGAACTTTCTGACCAACGTCAACATTATCTGCGCCACAAACAATTTGCACTGCTTCCTCACCAAGATTAACCTGACATACAGATAGCTTATCTGCATCTGGATGTTGTTCTTTTTTTTCAACGTATCCGACGACAATGCCTGTTGCGTTGGATACTTTTTGTACTGATTCAACTTCTACACTATGTAGCGTGATCTTATTCGCTAACTCCTGCGGATCTAGATCGTCTACTTTTACATATTCGTTTAACCATTTTAATGATACTAACATATATATCCGCCTTTCTGTTTAAACTTCCACCTGTTCAATTATGCAAGTATAGGTTTTATCTTTCTTATCATAATTGATACCAACTAATAAGAGATTTCCTTGATATTCATCCATTGCGCTGATATAGTTTTTCTTTTTAATTTGTGAAATAGCTCCGTCGACATCTTTGTTCCACTTTAATTCGACTAGCATAGCTGGCTTATCAGTATGCTTCTTTCTAGGAATGAAAACTAAATCCGCATAGCCTTTGCCAGTCGGCAATTCTCTAATAACAGTATAGTAATCGCTAGCGCTATACAGTGCTAAGCTAATGACACAGCTTAAAGAATTTTCATCGTTATACTCTAAAATAGAAGTGTTGAGCTCGTGAACTCTCTGGATACCAGCTGTTATAAGCTCTGTTTCTCTGTTCCAAATAGCATGCAATAGTTTGTTTGAGTCTTTCAACGCGGGTACAACATTATTCCAATTTAACGATTCAATGCTATTGATAAACTCTCCTTTTACTTCCTCATTAGGAATTCGCACAGTACTTATTTCATAATTATAAGTCAAATATCCTAAGTGAATCAAAAGCGTTAACACATCATCAGCAGTGCTGAAAGTTGTCATGTCATTGGTGAACCGCTTTGTATTAATCGGAATACTCGCACCTGTCAACATCAAAGTAATCTTTGCTTGCAAATCATCAAAATCTAACATAATGTAATCTTTCAATGCTTCATAAGTTTCAGTATTATTCCAATAGCTAGAAAAGTTTTTTCTCAACAGGCTCGAAATCACCGATTTGGGACTGTAAATTGGTCTGCCTAAATCTACAAAATAGCCATTATACCATCTTCTCATCTCATCAAAATCTACTTGATAAGTGTTAGTAAGCTCCTTAACCTCAGCTTCGGTAAAGCCAAAATAATTTAAAAATTGACTTGGCTCTGTCATCGAATATTCATCAAACATATTAAGTGCCGAATGGCTACCATATTTTTTAATCGGCAAAATACCTGTCATATAAGCAAGACCAACATATCCTTGATCTTTCAATAAGTCACGAAGAAAACTTAAATAAACTTTCTGCGCTTCAAAATCATTTTTATATTCTCTGAATAAGCAATCCCATTCATCAATTAAAATCACAAATTGCTTTCCAGTTTCAAAGTAAATGTCAGTCATCACTTCTATTAAATCAAGTTTATCCTCATAATCAATATCTGGGTAGATTTTTATCATTTCTTTAGTAACCTTTTTCTGCAGTGAACTTAACATGTCATTTACGGTTTCTGACTTACTTAAAAAAGCTTGCATATTAATCATCAAGACATTATGTTTGTTCAAATGTGTTTCGTATGAGCTATCTTCTGCTATATTTAAGTCTTTAAACAAATCATGGGTATCAATTCCTCCATAATAAGCTGCTAACATCTCCGCAGCCATTGTTTTTCCAAATCTTCTCGGTCGACTAATACAAATATAGCACTGTTTCGTACTAAATAGCGCATTTGTTTTCGCAATTAAGTGGCTTTTATCTACATAGATTTCAGAATTTAAACTTGTTCTAAATTTTCCAATATCTGGATTTAAATAACGTGTCATATCTTCATCTCCTTAAATTACCCACTTACTTAAACTGCTTTAAAAACCTCATATCGTTCGTATAGAAATGACGGATATCTGGGATGCCATATTTCAACATCGCAATCCGTTCAACACCCATGCCAAAGGCAAAGCCTTGATACCTAGGTGCTTCCCCACCAGAAACATCAAACTCAGGTGTGTTAAATCCAGACATTTTTAGCACATTAGGATGAACCATACCAGCTCCTAAAATTTCCAACCAGCCTGTTTGCTTACACAGTGAACAACCATCTCCACCACACTCAGAACAGCTTACATCTACTTCAACAGATGGTTCTGTAAAGGGGAAGAATGATGGACGTAGACGGATTTGTCGCTTCGCGCCAAATATATGCTTAGCAAATGCCTCTAATACACCTTTTAGATCAGCAATTGTAACAGATTGATCTACATGCAAACCTTCAATTTGCATAAATTGATGTGAGTGGGTTGCATCATCATCATCACGGCGATATGTTTTGCCAGGGCAGATGATTTTAACTGGTCCCTCGCCTTTTGCCGCCTCTAAAGTGCGTATTTGAATTGGGGATGTGTGTGTTCTAAGTAAATGATGCTCATCAATATAAAATGAATCTTGCATATCACGTGCTGGATGGTCTTGTGGTAGGTTCAATAACTCAAAATTATAGTGATCTTCTTCAACTTCTGTCCCGAGAGCAATCTTATACCCCATACCGATGAAAAAATCTTCGATATCAGCTATAACTGCATTTAAAGGATGCAACCCACCTATTATCGTTTTCTTGCTCGGTAATGTTACATCAATTGTTTCATCACGTAATTGCTTGCTAATTTCTGCTAATTCTAATTCTTCTTTTTTAGCGTTGATTGCATCTGATAGATTGCGCTTAACATCGTTTGAGATTTGTCCCGCTACTTTGCGATCATCTGGAGATAGGTCTTTCATTTTTTTCATAACCTCTTGGATAGGTCCTTTTTTTCCAAGATACTTGACTCTTAGGTCATTTAACCCACTTAGCGAACCGACTCTTTTTATTTCTTTTTCTGCCTCAGCGGCTAGCTCTTTTAATTGTTCTAACATGTTTTACACCTACTTTAATAGAAAGTTTTACTGAAAATTTGACATAGCTCATAACTATAGTGTAGGA
>Ga0131853_10020903_pt1 | contig 11883 bp, 12 predicted proteins | sample TergutLab28metaG_FD_92764 | JGI IMG/M metagenome (GOLD analysis project Ga0131853, IMG submission 92764) | Labiotermes labralis P1 segment gut microbial communities from Petit-Saut dam, French Guiana - Lab288 P1 (version 2) (version 2) | ecosystem: Host-associated > Arthropoda: Insects >...
GTGCAACAAAGCATGCACAAGTGACGTTACGCACGTCTGCGACCAGACGTGTAGTGACTGGATGGCCAACACTCCGTGCGCATTCTCCAACGTTCGAATCCTCTGCGACGACTGCAATAGACATTTTAAAAGCCCCAACTGTTTCGCTAACCACAAGCAACGCACTAAACAGAAACGTTCTGTTTGCAAACCAAAACGATGTTGCGTGACGTGTGGCTGGGTCGTGACGCACGAAAAGCACGAATTTATTAAACGATTCTGCGATAAATGTAAGCATAACAGAGAAGTGGATCACCTGCGTTACATGAGACCTCTGAAGGACGCGTTGGCCGCCGCAGGTGGTAAGGTATTTAAGTCTTTTATGATTTCGAGACAACCCAAAATACCAGGCACATGGACGAGGCTAAGTTACACATACCTAATCTCGTCTGCGTGCAACAATTCTGTTCGCGGTGCGAGGACTTGGAAGACGGAGGATACAGCGTGCGATGCGTTAGGAGGAAACACTCGGTCTGGCAAAATCCTGTCGGGGACCTACTTTCATATCTAACCACACCACGCTTCTAGGCCAATAAGATCTTCGCTATGATACAAAACGCCAAGGCATTTGACCTTCACTTCATCTCGAATCGGGCGATAGCGTTGAAATGGAAGACTGAACTGATCATGAACGGTCTGAAGACTTTGTGCATGAAGATGGAGAATTCGGTCTTTCTGGACAGCGTGTCCTTCCTCCCGTTTACGCTTCGTAAGCTCCTGGAGGCGTTCGGTTTGTCGCCCACTAAATTGTGGTACCCTCAACATTTCAATGCGAAGGAAAACCTAGAATGCATAGGTCCCATCCCCGATGTCTCTTATCATGGCGTGAATGAGACGGGTAAGGAGGAGAGGAGGCAGTTTCTCGCGTATTACGACAAAAGCGAGAAATCGGTGGAGCCTTTTAAGAATAGGTGAGTGCTTGAAACATACTGTCAAGATGACTTCACAGTACTAAGACAGGCGTAGAGAGTGGTTAGGCGAGAGTTCATGCAAATAGGGAATATAGAATTATTTCTCGACTGAATAACGATCGTGTGGTCTTGCAATAAGTTACTGCGAAAACATTTCCTGCAGCCCAATACTATAGGATACATACCGACTGGAGGGTACATTTGCAATAAAAAGTATAGGAAGAAGGTCAAGATGTGGCTGTCGCATATGGGAGAGACTGACGGGATGAAGATAATGCAGGGTCGCAACGATCGCGGGTACAGTCTGTCCGAACATCCCCGATTCAGTTTAGATGATTAATGCCCCTAGATTCGTTCAATCTACGAGTTCCTTGGGTGCCACCATCACGGCAATTCGTGCCAGCAGTTCCGTGACGTCATCACCACGAGTGGCGATACACTAGCGGAACGCTATGAGCGAACCATGTCGAGTCTCGAGCAGATAACGCGTGCAGGATACCTGTGCAAGGTCCAATGGGCATGTGAGTTTGACGAAGCAGGGAGGCCCGAACTGCTCCTGCATTCCATAGTACAACAGAGTCCGTTGCGGGCTCGTAATATTCTATACGAGGGTCGAACTGAGGCCATGCATCTACATTATAAGGCACGGGAAAATGAAACTATAGAAAATGCTGACGTCATTTGCCTCTACCCGTACACATGTAAGTATTTCAAGTTCCCCGTAGGTAAATCGATCATTCACGTAGGCGATGCGTCTAAGGATATAGAAGCTTGCATACGTATGGACGGCCTGATCAAATGTTCCATCGTCCCACCGGAGAGGTTGTATCACCCCGTCCTCCCTTTCAGGTGTAATAATAAGCTCATATTCTGCCTGTGTAGATCTTGCGTCCTCACCTCGTCCTTCTCCAGTGCAGAATGTGTGCATACGCTAGATGAGGATCGTGCCCACACCGGTACGTGTGTAATGGACGAGGTCAGGTTGGCCGTTGAAATGGGGTATAGGATAATCGAGATATATGACCGAATATAACCACGTAACAGGCAAGGACGGACGTTTCGTCGACTATATAAATACATTTTTAAATTGGAATCGCAGGCTAGCGGTTATACCGGCTGGGCCCACAGTCCCGAAGACGAGGAGCGATATGACGAATCGTTTTGGCCGAATGAAGGGATACAGCTAGAGGAACAAGCAATCAGGTATAACGCTGCCAAACGAGGTCTGTCCAAACTCTGACCCAACTCTATGTGGGGAAAATTGACGGAGCGGAACGATCGGAGAATGACAAAAAATTTACGGAGCCCAAAGCACTGTGTGGATTTCTGACCACCCCCAGCATCGACGTGATGAACCTCACGTTTTCCAACGATGAAGTAGTCTGGATCTCATAGAAGTATTGTGCAGAAAAATACGTGCCAAATCTGCGTCATATGAACAAGGTAATAGGAGCTTTCGTTCAACGCCGGGGCAAGAATCCATCTGTATCGCTATTTCGACAGACCGCGAGAGAAAGCGATTTATTGTGACACGGACTCTGTGATATACATACAGACGAGTGATGAACGCAAACTGATTGAAACAGGGAAAAATTGGGGGACATGACCTCCGAATTGCGCCCCACAGAAACGATAACGGAATTAGGTAGTCGAGGACTAAAAAATTCGCAGACAAGGTGCTCTATACTATGACAGGGGACGGTTGAACCGTCTGTGAAGTCAAGGGCATAAACTTGAATTACAATGCCTCACTAATGGTTAATTTCGAAATAATCAAGGAAATGATTCTGAGAGGGAACAAGGGAATGAAACTACCGTTGTGAATGTACACACCGATCAGCAGATTAAACGCATGAGGAAGGGAGGAATCATATCTATAGTCACCGAACCCGAAGATAAAATATTCAAAAATTCATTCTTCAAGAGGTGGGGATTGGGTGAAAATACGTCCGCCCCGTTCGGGTATAAATAGGGTAGGGTAGGTCGGGAAGAAGTCGTGTGATAGCCTGGCCTTCCAAGAGAGATGCTCTTAAATTTAAGCATCCGTTCTCGTGTATAGTAAGCTGATCTAGCGTTTCGGGCAAAACGTCATTTTGCATACGTCTGCTGCGGAAATTCACGCCCTCTGCGCCGATCGCTAATTCGTCGGCGGTATAATCTGGTGGTGCAGAGAGAAGACCGCTGTGCCATCGCGTCAGCAGTTGACCTCAAACATAATATATCACGAGGGCGTACCGGAGAAATTTGATTGTGTTGGCAAACCGTGGCTCGTGATGCTAGAAGATCTGTAAAACGACGTTTATTCCAAGCAAGTGTGTGACTTGTTTACAAGACGCAGGCATCACAGAAATATCAGCGTAATTTTGATTACGCAAATTCAGTTTCATCAGAGACGATACTGTAGAGATATTTCACTGAATATCCATTATCTTGTCGCTTTGATAAACGTCAGAGATAAAAAGCAGTTCATGTATTTGGCCCAAAAAAGGTATCCTGAAGATAGTCTTAGGTTGTATAACGCCTACCCGGATGCGAATCATCGACCGCACGGTTACCTCATCTAGGATCTGACACACGATACGAATGACGGTCTGCGGTTTCGAACCAACATATTCCCGACAGAATATCCACCGGTCGTCTAATCCAATATAGGCGGTGAAGCGTGTAAGATCGAATTTACATGCCCTTCACGTGCTGAAGACAACCGAACCGAGATTGCGTAAAGCCCTAATAACCAATTGTAACAAAAAAAAACTCGTGAACTGTATAAGCGAATGTGTGTTTAATGTCCTGAACGTTAATACAAAATTGTCAAGTTGTAACACGGGCACGTGTCACAATCGGGCAAGAAGACTCATCGTTCAGCGTGGGTGATTTCTCCTGCCTTTACATGGCGCCATTCTACCAACGATCGCCAGCATCAATTTTAGAGGGCCCGATAGAACATGTTACGTAAGATGAACCTGTTCCCGGCCGATCATTACGATAGGGACTAACGATGCTGTCGTCCCTCGCCTCGCGAGCGGAAACATAGGAGAGGCAGGAAACACCATCCGTATGACGAGTGCGATAAGATGCGTCACAAGATTCGCGATGCCGATATCAAACGAAAGACGCAGCAAACACGATCTCTGATTTTCTAACACGGGTAATGCCTGACACGTCACCGACAAATTCTATCAACAGGGTGCCCTCCAACGAACCCGAGCTAGCGAAACAGCCGATTAACACTGAAGCTGAGGCGACGAAAACGCCGCGAAGCAACCCTACCTCGACGTTCGAGAACCTAAATAAGAATTCATCCCCGGAATCGAAGTTGATGATCATGAATCTGTCAAGGAGGAGGAGGAGGAGACGTACGGTAGAAAACTAGAAAATATCGGAACCGTAGGTAATCCACCTACATGGGGAGAAGCAGACATTTTATCGACACACAATACGGTATTCGCAAGGTTGGCGAGGAATTAATGATACGTGATTCTCCGATGTTTATAAATACCGATGAAAATTTCACAAATAGGGGAACCGCGATCAGAGGAACGGAGGGGTTATGGGAACTATGGACTCGTAAGAACGTGTGTACGGAAGTTATCAACACGGGCGATCTAAAGACGTATAAAAAATTATTGATAAATTCTAACGCTCATTTAACAGATATTAGCCTGTGATAACATTAATATAACGCGAGGAAAGAAATTTCGCGTTGTCATTGCGTCCCTCTTTGCGAAACCGAAGGGACGGGTGTCGAATCCGCGTTACGTCGTAAGTGGATAAAGTATTAAAGTATTAAAGTACTTCAACTACTAGCAGGTTATATTATGACCCCCAAACCGTCCGCCTTCTCGACCCTGCGGAAGCTTATGTCCGCTACGGCGGCGACGACGGCGAAGTTGAAGAAAGGTAATCTGACGACTTTACCAGAGCCTGGTTGGAGAAATAGGATGCCTATACGTTTCACAGACCGGTGAGGAAGCGTTTCGCAGGTAATCCCTATGCAGCGATTAACGTGATGGACGTGTATGAATGTGATCTGCTAGACGTACAGGCCTACGCAAAATACAACGATAATCACAGATACATTCTTTCGGTTATAAATGTGTTCTCGAAATTCCTACATATGAACCGCGTGAAGAAAAAGAGCGGGCCTTCGGAAGCCTCGGCGTTTCATTCCATATTCGATAACCAAAATAATCGAGACGTCGGCCCAAAAGCTACGCTCTGATAAGGGTAAGGAATTTCAAAATAAACATTTTCAAGACATGTTACAGGGCGAGAGGGTATTCAGTTTCAGGTGTGTCAGAACCCCGACTTGAAGTGTGCGGTCGTGGAACGTGTGCATCGCACTAATCGCGAGAGACTCAACTAATATTTTACATATAAAAATACGTACAGATATATCGATGTTCTGCCTCAATTTGTCAAGACCTACAATGACACGGTTCACTTGACAACAAGCACGGGGCCCTTGCGACTCACCCATTCGGATGTGGTCGCGATATGGAAGAGGATGGAGGCCCGGAGTCATGGGCGCGTTCGCGTCGAGAAAGTGACGTTTCGTGTGGGGCAGCCCGTGCGCATCAGCAAGGAGAAGATGCTGTTTGGCAAGGCTGCCGAACAGAATTTCAGCACCGAGATTTTCAGGTTCGCGAATTTAATCGAGAGGCGGCCGCGGGCCGTCTACGAACACGAGAATTTAAATGCACGCCAATAGGCGGTCAGTTTTACCGCAAGGAACTGACTCGCGTATGGCTAATCTACCGGACCGTTTATGAAATACATAAAATCCTGGACAAGAAGGTTAAACGAGGCATTCGTGAATATCTCGTCCGCTGGCGAGGTTACAGTCAGGACTTCGACTCGTGGGTGCCTGCAAATAGTGTGAAGAACATCTGAGAAAATATGGCGACGACTAGTCATTTTTACGTCACTCTGTTCAGCAATGCTTCGCGAGAAGTCTATGAAAATATTACGCTCACAGATTTCACTGTGAAACTGGCGCAAAATATAGACGTGGTTTCGACAAATGGGAAATTTCATGTTCTTCACCGCCCATAGGAGAGAGCCCCTCACTAATATACTGTAACCTGATATCACCGCAATCTGTGGGCGACAGCACGGTCCGTTGCATGCAGACGTTAGTCTTCCCATCATCATCATCGTGTAAACACGAGTTTCGAAACGTGTATTATGTGCCTGTGGAACAGCGGAGATATAAGATATTCGAATCAAGTTCCTGAAGATGGAGGGGCTGCACATCCCCTTCGAGGACAGCACGACGCCCAAAATTGGTGCTTCATTTTCGCAAGAATTAAAAGTCGTAAAAAAATTGTTTATACTAGGAAATTTGAACGATGCATCCATTAGAAGTGTACTAACTAAATGAGGCGGGTCGTGGACTTACACTCCACGGTGGGGGAACGAACCCGTCTACTTCGCCCCAATCTACCTTCAACGAAGACACGGCATCGGCAATATTTTCGGCAGTCTCTTCCGCTGGGTCCGCCCAATTATGTGGAGCGGGCCAAGGCAGGGCGCCTGGAGACTTTACGTAAATGTGGCAAGATCCTGACTGATATCGCGGAAAGCAAGTCAACCGACGAAACGAGTGCTGGAGATATAATGCCTAAACACGTGACTGAATCCGCCCAATATTTGATCAACAAATTGCGAGTTCGCGGACGCAAACAAGCACACAGTCAGGCGGCGGCGGTGGGAGGCAAGAGGGCAAAGTCTCGAAACAACAAAAAGATCAAGCATGCTTCAAGGTAAAATAATAAAAATTTACATCTTTCCTAGATTACTAAAGTCACTCTCCAGATAGTGTCCGTTAGTAGCGAGTTTGACATCTTTGCGCACAGGCCCATACAGACGTCTGTGCTCGGTACGACAGATAGAGTGTAAACAACCCATCGTTCCTGTCGAACAAAACAATTTGGAATTTTTTATCCCTGCCGATAACGATACGTATATTGATCTAGATATCAAACTCTATGTCCTAGGTAAATTGATTTCGTCCTCGGGAAATCATGTGGACTTTACGGAACTCACGGGCGTGACCAATAATTTACTCCACTCCCTGTACAGTCAAATTAACGTCACTCTACATAGCGTTACCATCACGTGGGCGAGCGGGCAGTATCACTATCGCTCCTATTTCGAGAATCTGATGATCTATGGCACAGATACGGCAGCCACGCTTCTCTCAAACTCGTACCGGTAGTTAGACACGAGCGACATGCAGCCTAAGGATCCCTCGGCCAAGAAAATGACAGCCATGACAAATCGGCTATACATCACGCGTTGGAACAGACTTAGCGGGAGTAGGGAATTTCAGATCTTTGGTTGTTTACATGGTGACAAATATATCGTGCCACTATACTTGCTGCCGGTGTCAGGTTTCAGATCCAGTTCAGAAAGGCCCGACCGAGCTTCTGTCTGATGAAAAATGGTGTTGATTCGAAACCCGTTTCCTAATTTTTGGACGCCCAATTACTGGTCAGGCGCGTCAGGCAAAACACCGACATATTGCTGGATCACAATTCGAGACTGACCAGGAGGAGTTTCGCGCGGTGCAACGTGACAAGTGTCGATCTCAAGACGATTACTTTCTCGGCCGGATCAAAATCGTTTTCTATCGAAAAGGCCGTCCGAGGTCCCATTCCGAAACGTCACTTGTTCACCATGGTTAAGAATACCGATTTTATCGGTACACTGGATTGTAACCCATACAAATTTCAACACTACGACAACACCGATTTTTCACTGTTTGTGAACGGTAAACTCTTCCTCTATATCTGGGCATGGATCATGAAAAGAATTCCGTCATGGGCTACAGGACCCTTTTCGAGGCGTCCGGCATCCATCACTCGATGTCGGTACTGCAGATAACACATGATATATACATAAACGGCTATTTCGTGTTACTCTTTGGCTTCACAACTAATAGGGGCGCGTCGGAGGGTCATACGTCCCACCCCGAAAACAGCAATATCAGAATCGAATTGAAATTCAATAAGCCATTGCCCGAAACGATAACGTGCCTTCTCTACATAGAAATTGTCAATTCAGTCCTTGTTGGTTTTGCGCCACAGTAACGACCCACTTCTTAAAAATGGACGCTGTGCAAATACTGTGAACAATGCGTGACGTCAGCTCATTCTTCGACGTTTTCCCCTCCGATCTCCTAACACATTCAATCGCGCATTTCTCCACCAATATCATATAATGCCGATCCCCACACAGACAGAAGTTCACACTGTCTAGCCGTGCACCTCCGACCCAAATCTTCGAATGCCTACTACTTTGATTCGTATGACATCGTACCGCTCGTACCGGCCATGCAGACGTTCATTAAACGCAACTGCACGACCTGGGAGTCTATCAAGCGACAGTTGCAAGGCCTGACGACAGATCTCTGCGGCAAGTACTGCTGTCTATTCGCCCTCTACATAGATCGGGGCTACACACCAAAAAATTCAACTCGCTCTTCGATGCTTGCAACAACGCAGACCAGCAGTTGGAGCGATTGTTCGCTACCTAATTCGGGTCCGAAATAATGCGTGGCGGCTGGGGTAAATGCTGCCGCAGCTGCCTATAAATGGTAGGTAATTTGACGATTCTTTTTATTCGTAATCTAGCGTGACTGGAGGTAGGGAGATCGTGTTTCATTACGAGGTCTTGCGGGGGCTGCAGCCTGAGACGTTCGTCAAGGAGCTGTGCGTGTCCAGCGCCGCCACGTCCGAAATGCTCCGTTTCAAAAGCCCCTAAAACATGGCGGATCATGGCCCCTCACCGAACAGCTTATACTGGTCAGAGAGCCATATCGATTGTAATGAATTACACACGGTCATTAATGAAGCCGTGGCCGGTTTCGCAAACCTCTACGCCTAAGGCGTCCCGAAATGTACATTCCTCGCAGGACTGACGGGACGGCTGATCCTTAACCTAGAGGATCTCAAATGCTCCCACTCGCCTCTTTCAATCACAACCACTGGTATACATAGCCATGTCACAAGATTCCCAGGTATGCTTGCGCAACCAAAAATGCGCATTGTCTCTACGTTTGGTTAATGAACGATCTGCAGAAGAAAGATTTTGTCCAATGTCTCACTGACATGACACGCCATACTGCCGAATTTGTTGCAGCCATACAAAAACCGGTCGGTAGCGTGTCGCCCATCCATTCACTCTGCTCCCTGCTGCGATGATTTATAGACAGCGTACTAAACGGTGAACCTCCAACGTTGCTGCTGCTGCTGTTACTAAGAGGAGGAAGAGGAACTTCCCCATTCTCCCTGAGGGGAGCAGCAGCTGCCGCCGCTTGACGCCTTATCGTCCACCTGCAGTGACATCTGTACCTACTGGGCTGCCAATCCTGCATTCGATCCAAAGAGAGTGTTGCTGAGGCGCCTATTTTTCAACAATGGGGACCAGACCAATTATGTGTTTGTCGGATTCTACCCCGCACGTGACTATCAGCCTCTGGTGGAATTCGGTGTCATACGGCGGTGTTGATCAAAACCCCTCATTCTCATGGACGAGGAAGTCTACACGCTGGCCGAATGTCTACTCAAGGTACATGAGTCTATGTGTAAAGGGGAGGGGGAACCTGAGGTCATCAATTGCGAAAGTGGTGGCTTACGGTTAAGTACGCCGAGTAGTCGTCGTGGGTTATCCAGAATATATCTCGGCACTGATTACATATGTCTGACGTCACTGGACCTGCGAATATTTCGTGTCGTACAGCAACATTTACGCGATTACATACTTGCTATGGCGGACTTGTTATCGTTTGTGGCGATATCTTTAACTTCGGTTGTGTATGAAGTACCGATGCCTAACGCCTGTACACATACAGACTATCCTCACCTGTATGAGGAACTCGTAACTTTTGTGTGAAACATATAATCGTCATTTAATACATAGACTAGCTTCACCCGTGTGAAGAAAAGCTAGTAGCATTTATTTTAAATAGCATGTCTATGTATCACCACTGCTTTGATTAAACGCATCATTAGCTGAATATTGTGTGTTTTCTTTCATGAACACGCCCTGAGGAACACTGCATATATTAATAAACGGTCAATGCACCTACCTGTGTTTATTCTTCTTCTCGACAGCTCTGAGGAACGCCCTCTTCAAGCTCACGGGAGCAGCAGCAGCAGCCACCGGCACGGATGCAGCAGCAGCAGCACCTAGGTGAAGGGCCTTGCATTAATCTTCTGTTTTTTCTCAAAACAGTTACGCACATGTTCCAGGATGATCTCAGGAAGGCAAATGCGCAACATCACTTACGTTCACATACAGACATGCGTTTGAGGTGCTCATCTTGTGGTTGCAGAATGCAAGGGGTGCAGAGGAAAATTGTTTAGCACATGCGATCGTGACGTATCTTCAGGCCTGGCCGATACGTCTTCTACTCTCTCGATCGCTATTATTAATGCGTGAGCTACTCCGTTTTCATCTGGCACCCTGGCATTCGGCAGCCACAAGCAGAAGCACTTCAAACACAATAGTAGTGTATATGAAAGTAAGTAAGCGGTGTTGCACAAGTGCATTCGTGATGATCATGCTGCAACATGTGCGCTGCCTTTAACTTCAACTCACTGCACAACGTATCAAGAGGTTTCATGTTCGTCTCCACCTACCTACGGCAAAGTGGCAGCTTCCTCCCCTTCTTCAGGCACTGCCTATGACCTTTCTTTCACAGCACCGCCGCCACCGTCATGCAGACACGCCCTCTTCCCGCAGCGGCGACCAGGTACCGCCGGCACGTCTGCCCCCAACCTTAGGTGAAGTCGTATACATTACTTCTCTGCCACATAAAGTCACACCGTTTTACTCTGGTTGCAAACGATAGGAATGCAAAACATCGATGTCTGTCAGTTTTGATCACACATTCGCTTATTGCATTCCTGACGATGGACCTGCAACCCGAGTATAATAATGTGATTTCTACTTCAAATCATTACGTCTTAAATAACGTATTCAGAGGATTCGTGTGACGCTTCACCTACCCGTCTTCACCCCCAACTGCTGATTGTCGCGCCCTTCCTTCACCACTGTCTTGTAGCCACGCCTGTTCCCCATCAGCAGGTACCAGGTTACGCCGACAAGGATACGCCAAATTCTAGGTGAAACAGTACATTAATTCTCTGTCACTTACCGCCACACCGTTATGCTCTTGTTTACACCACTGTCATCAAGAATGCAACATAGATGTATGCCACCTTCTGTCACACAATTTGTCTTGCATTTTTTATGGCCGTTGTGTGACAGGAATATAAAAGCGTGACTTTACTTCAACTCATACTATTCTTATTTAACATATCCAGAGGATTCGCGTAGCACTTAACCTACCTGTCGCTCCGGATGCCACGTCCCGCAGCAGCTGGAGCACAGCTTCACACACACACACACACACACACACACACACACACACAAACTGCGGCTGCGTTTTTCCCTATAACTGCATTTCTTTACATTAATTACGCGCTGTTGTCTTGAACCTATACGCATATATTTAGCTCAAGCCAGTAGATAGGTATTAACAGTCAGCGTAATGCACTTACCCAACTGAACGGTGTCACGCCCTTCACAGCTTCGAGATGTTGAGCTACGTCTTCACTGATTCACATTGCATCGAGCACAGACGTTATTGCTATGCGGTCCACTAGCGTTTATACAGAACAGCAACCCGCCACTCTTCTTGTCCTATGATATGTCCATAAACGCCCGGACTATATCGCCATCTCAGGATATACATTTAAATCTATCTAACTCCATATGTGTTAGCGCATTGCGTACCTGCAATAATCGACCTTCAGTACATGGACACGTCAGACCACCTGCTCATAGCGTTCAGTAAATCCCCCGAGTACAATGCATACGTCAGCAGGTCATGTTCCTCGGCGCGTGTTTAACGAAGCGTTTA
>Ga0131853_10020904_pt1 | contig 11883 bp, 4 predicted proteins | sample TergutLab28metaG_FD_92764 | JGI IMG/M metagenome (GOLD analysis project Ga0131853, IMG submission 92764) | Labiotermes labralis P1 segment gut microbial communities from Petit-Saut dam, French Guiana - Lab288 P1 (version 2) (version 2) | ecosystem: Host-associated > Arthropoda: Insects >...
AGTATATACCATGTTTAAAATATTCAGTACCTATATTTGTTGAATAAATATATAAAATGCAACTTTAGAGGTTAGCGGTGCGGTACGACCACTATAGTTGGCATTAGGCGTCAAAAGGTTAATGACGATTATTCCAACAGCCTTTCTTCACTACTTGAGGTAAACGTGCTCTATAAGTGCCATGTCTGTCCGTCCGTACGAGTGTTTCATCTCCAAGATTTCCCTGATATGGATTTAATTAATTACGAGAGCTGTGAACTGAAGAGGGTCAGACGAATTAAAAGTTTAATTTTTATGTGGTCTTAACAACGCCTGCTCTAAACAACGGCGTGAATCAACGTTTAATTACGACGCATTTCATCAGCGTCACGAGTCGTTCTGCATGGACAGATTATTTTATGATATGATGTCGTATTCTGTGTCGCTTAATTTCTAACCTGTGCTTTTGATCAGGAACGAACTTCGACGAAAATAAATCTCCTTATTTACAAGTATTAGATACATTACGGTTCGTGACGTGAGGTTTCAGTGGCGCCTTTCCCCTACACACAACCTTTGGATGAAAGCAAATTCTGCTTCAAGTCGCCGGTGTTTTCCCTAAGCACTAAGTTCCGGTTTCTGCAGGCTTCACACACAGTAATCCCCAAATCCAGCAATTTCGGCTCCTTCCTGCCGTCACGCCCCGATCACTAATGGTTGTAATCATTTTATGTCTCCCTCGAGTCATAACATTTATGCCCAAGTTACTTATAACGCACTCCTGATGCTTTCACAGCGAGGAGTTGCAAAAAATGCGCCTATGGAGTTCGCTCCATTTTCCCGTTCGTCAATTCGCACATAATAAATCCAGAATTTATGGACACTAAGCTATCCGCAACAGAATGCAAGATAAGATCACGTCATTTACCTAGCAAATCAGTCCCATTACAGGCCTGGACAGGCCCAAAGGGTTCCAGTAGGTTGAGGCTCCCATATTTCAAGACAATCGACACATGAAGGTGGTAAGGTTGTCGGCCCTACGCACCGGCCGCCTTTACCCCCCAGGAAATATTCTTGGTACTCATTTCTGTTAGAGGTTGAGTCGACCCCAGGGCCATAGTGCGACCGCAAGGATTATGTCAATGAAAAATTCCAGTGACACCATCGGGAATCGAACCCGCGACCTTCCGGCTTGTAGCGCAGTGCCTCAACCAACTGCGCCACCGCGTACCCCCAGTGTACCTACCAAATGTTTGAAAACTTCCCAACAAGCTTAGAATATTTGAGAACGAAAATAGCAAATTAAAATTACACGTAGGAATAAATTAAGAATATATCAAACTGGGGGAATACACACTCTTGTTCGGTGCATAAGCTTTCGTCTTCTGTTTTTTTTTTAAGCACAAACTTTAAAACACTGATACCTACATTTTCTTTATGTTTTGCTGACCGTGCATCTCAGTATAATCTTAGTAATTAACCAGCTTAGTGCACAAATTCTTATTTTATAATAAGTTTATTATATGCCTGTACATGTTTCGAGCACTATGTGCTCATCATCAGGAGGTCAAAATTGTATTATACAGCACCTGATATCATCACACTCTGTAGGCGGCCACCTACAGAGTGTGATGATACCAGATGCTGTATAATACAATTTTGACCTCCCGATGATGAGCACAGTAGTGCTCGAAACATGTAGAGGAATATAATAAACATATTATAAAACAATAATTTGTGCATTAATTTGGTCAATTGCTAAGACTAAGACTAATACCTACAATTTTTCCCATTGCTTTACACGGTTGTAAAAAATACGTTGATCAATTGATTCGAAAAGCAAGAACGGACTGTCTTACAGGACAGGAGGCTGAGGAGCAAATGTGAGCCTAAGAGGGAAGAACTGAAGGCTAACTGGAGAAAACCGCACAAAGGAAAGCTTCGCCATCTGCATTCCACACCAAAACTGTTAACAAATCAATGAGAATGAGATGGGCAGGAAATATGTCACGTATGGAGAGGAATTGAAATTGTTGTCACGGGTTTGGTGGGACTTCCTGAAGGAACTTGATGTAATGGAAACCCATTTTTAGCTACTGTAATTAGCAATTTTGTTTCAGAGCATTGCTCACATTTTACAATAACGTAAAAAACAAATTAAAATAAAACCTACACAGAAGATAATAAAACAACAAGACTATATTTAATGATAAAATGTCAAGCACAGTTGATGTCCTTTACAAACTGACGTCACTGTTTGTGTTTAGCATACGAGACAGCCCATGTTATTGGTATGTGGGTAAAAACTAGAACCAACACAATCAATTAAATTACTCATTAACAACGTTTGTATTGGTAGTTATTTCTGACTCTATATAAACAATTGACTCAGTAATAAATATCCTTATTAGAAGTCATATAGTCCATTGTCACACAACATAAGAACTTATACATTAAAATATTCATTTAGAAATGAAAGACATTTGCATACACTAAACGGTGATAGTTTAAAAAAAACTGTTCATAACTGTATCACTCGTACAAGAATTAGCAACATGTTTCGGCCAAAAACTCTTAAGTCATCAGCAGGTCAATCATTCACGTAAAAATACAAACATCTTAAGACACAATATTTGCAAAAAGAAAAGCACAACCTGTTTATATATGTGTTAAAAAATGCATCATGGCGTCCGGGATAACGACTAGCTCTCAGATGGACTTTCCGGGATTCGTACTTGGGGGGGGGGGGGCGAGATTTTTTGGACCAATTCGAACTGGCCCCAAGGTCCACCCAACCTCCAGCAACAACACGTAGCGGATCTCTTTCCTGGGGGTAAAGCGGCCGGGGAATTATGTTCACCACGCACCCCTTTCTAGCGCCAAGGACAGAGCTACATCTCTGCCTCCACCCTGTGCCTGCATGACATGTAACGGGGCAGCTTCACCTCTATATATACACCGCAGCACGCATCGGCTGTTTCCACGGCAGTAAAACACTTTTATTGTGCAACTGTCGTCTGACACTTGGTCTGTAACGTTAAGGGAATAAACTAGACTGTGGGTTGCAGCCCCTCAGTGCTAACAAATACACACACTATACTAAAACATGTTTCACCCTATGTGACTGCTACAAGTTTCGGCAATTCGCCATTCTCAGTGAACTCACAACCAAACTCACAGCAATAAATTATCCCTTACGATGCTACGCGTGTGTGCGAATATGTACAGATTGTGTTAAAATTTGCATCATATTAAAACTATTTGTTACTTTATACTTAAAAATTTACATAATGCAAATTTTAACATAATCTGTAAAATAGGTGAAATATATATTATTATAATATGTGCATTTATTGATACTAAGAAACTGGAATCGTTCAAAATGAACGGAGAGATTAATACGAAAGTAGACTGCCGATGTTTGGAAACAGGGTGCAGAAGGAAACAGGGGCCACGACAGACAGAGGGGAAGTAACCAAATAATGCGGAAAACTGCATAAGTAGGAGCTGCTTGTGTTCTGTTCCTCACCACACATTATTCGGGTGATCAGCTCAATGAGGATCAGATTGGCGGAGCATGTGGAACGTAGGGTACAGAAGTGAGGTTTCTGGTTGTAAAATCTGAAGGAAACAGACCAGTTGAATCGTAATAGTAAAATGTCTTTTGAAGGAAATGAATGCAAGAACGTGAACTGGATTGATTATTGGAGTGGCAAGCTTTTGTGAAAACATTCATGAAACTCCGGCTCCATTAAACGTTGGAACGATCTTGACTGTCTGAAGGTCTATACGATTCCGCTCTCTGTAGGTTGGAGAAGTCAATTTGGAACATATCTCGACAGTTCGTGACTTCAGGCTTCCGCCGCGATGTAGACGAGACTTGCGTTCTTCTGGGATGTTAAGCAGTGAATACCGCTACACGAAACTTAGTAACTCAGTAGAGCGCAGAAGAGATTTCGACAAGACTGATAAAGCGTCTAAAATCTTATATATCAAAGTAACTTCAGAACTAGAACCAGGTATCACCTGTATCACATGAGTAACGCCTACTCATATTTTTCATAGTTCACAGATAATTTGCACGTGAATAAATGTGGTATCATGACTGACGATATTTTCATATCTCACACAACAACGTGAGACCAAAGAAATATCTTTTTGTTGAAGTGATTATCAGGCTGCTCAAGACCCCGTACTTGTAGGTACGCGTAGGTATGTGTGTGTGTGTGTGTGTGTGTGTGTGTGAAATTTTGTAATGTTAAACAACGGTTTTAGGCACCTTCGAAATAATTCGAAAAGCGACTATTAGCTTCGTCATAACTGTTCGTCTGTCTGCCCGTCCGTCCGTCCGCCCAGAACAACTCGGCTCCCACTCGACGGAATTTCATGAAATTTTATATTTGAGTATTTTTCGAAAATCTTTCGAGAAAATTCAAGTGTCATTAAAATCGGACAAGAATAAAGTGTACTTTACATGAAGACCAATACACATTCAGTTCTTCTTACAACAAGAAATGTTTCTGATAAAAGTTGTAGAGAAACTCAAAATACATATTTTATGTGCAATAATTTTTTTTTTCGAAAATCGTGCCGTTTATGAGAGAATGTGAAAAAAATACAGCAGACCAGGAAAAACCACAGACGACAATACGGCGCACGCGCATTTCACTCTGGGTACCTAAGGCTACAGACTCACACTCATAATATGTAATACTTATTGTTTTTCCACTGCAACAGTGGTTGCAAGAACGCGCCTCAATATTAGGTTACACGCACAGTGTCTCTCTAGTTACTAACATTCCGTCATCCTTAACAGACCCAATATTTTGAATTTTGACGTTTTGCTGACCGTGCATCTCTGTATATTTATCTCAGTATTTAACCAATTTGATGCACAAAATTTGTTTCACAGTAAGTTTTATTTCATGCCTCTACATGTTTCGAGCACATGTGTTCATCATCAGGAGGTCAAAATTGCATTACACAGCCTCTGGTGTCATCACACCTATAGGTGGCCGTCCGATGCACAGGTTGAGAGACGACTGGACCAGTCCTCTCTCAAACTGTGCACGAGGTGTGATGATACCAGAGGCTGTGTATACAATTTTGACCTCCTGATGATGAGCACATGTGCTCGAAACATGTAGAGGCATGAAATAAAACTTACTATGAAACAAATTTTGTGCATCAAGTTGGTTAAATACTGATACCAATATTTTGAGTTTGTGTTGTAACAATTTCTAATACAAACGTTCGTTCAGCCTCATTAAAGAGGTTCACAGTCGACAATTGCTACACTACAGGCCGACAGACAAACAAGACAAGCCATGACAGTAGTACAAAGTAGTTTCACCATCGTTCCTTGCCTTGGCGTAGACGAAGTCTGACCGCCCGCCCTTCTTCCTTCCTATGACGTCATATTAATGTCTTGACCCTCAGTAAGTCCACATAAAGACACGAACAGACATTTTATGTAAAAGACTGTAATGAAATTCGTCAACTAGAATGAAGCCACACACTTCAGTATGGACGCCTTCTAGCATTACTCCTGCAGACAAATGTCGCTCTCGTCGCGATCTTTAGCAGTTCAACGTGTTTCAACATATTTATCTTTAACATAAACTTCGTAGCAAAACAAATTTTCAAATTCAGTGCAGGGTACACCAACTGTCAGCATCACACACAAAAGTCTCTGATCCGCCAAGTAACGGCAACAGAGAGCCTCACTGCTCTCAAAAAACAAACTGCTTAAAATCAAGGGGGGGATAATTTTCTTTTTTTTTGTGTGTGTGTGTTTCCATCCCTCGATATTATTCCTGCTTTTGATTTATCCATTTCTTACCTCTTCCCCCTCTGCCTTAATTGTGATATGTAATGGTAAACATAAGTTTGTCTTATTTGACGTGCATGTGTCCGTGCATCGTGATAAATTCTTATAATAAAACGAACTAGATGCACTAATTTCTCAAATTTATTTTTGGAATAAAACTCTACATGTTTCGGACAGTTCCTCTGTCCGAAACATGTGCAGTTCCGTCCCGATCCTGCTCGCAAGCTGTCAGCAAACCTGCATGACATATACCATTGCTGTGTGTACAGTGAAAAACGCCTGATGATGGACAGAGGAACTGTCCGAAACATGTAGAATTTTATTCCAAAAATAAATTTGAGAAATTAGTGCATCTAGTTGGTTTTATTATAAGTATAAATTTGGCCCTTCACAAGTCATGGAAGCTTATGGGGAAGTGAATACACAGCTACGCTCATTCTTAACCTTGGCGCCAGATGAAGTTCAATGGTCAGCTTCACGCGTCTGCCGCTTTACCAATGTGACAAGATACCACGATATCCATTGAATAGGAGGCTTGGCGGGGTCCAGGGAAGTCTCGCGCTTTGGAAGAAGAGTAAAATCTCTCACCCATTCCAGGAATCCAATTATGACTCCTCGACTAGCCATCCCATAACGTCGTCACTGCAGCAACTGAACTATCCCGGCCTCCAATTCTGATATGCATGAAGACAAAACAACCAATTTTACATCTTTTTTATTCCCAAGATGGCGAACCTATATACACATAGCTGCCATCTGTGTCAGTGAAGAGACCGGAGCGTGAAGTTAGCTCTTTAAAGGTAAAGTGATCCCGTTATAGGCCCGGTGTGACCCAGAGGGTTGGTAGATGTATAGCTCTACGCTTCCATGACCGCGGCACTAGAAAGGGGTGAGTGGTCAGCAGCACGCCCCGGCCGCACTTTACCCCCGGGAAAGACCCGGTATCCGTTTTACAGGAGGCTGGGTGGGTCCCAGGGCCGGGCTGGACAGGTGAGAAAAATCTCGCTCCCACAGGGATTCGATCCCGGGCCGTCCAGCTCGTGGTCAGTCGCCATACAGACTGAGCTACCCGGCCCACAGCTCTTTATCTAGTGCCGAGATTAAGATTGTGTGGAGCTACTCCCCCATATGCCTACACAGCCTAGTGCTGAATGTATGGGAATTTTCAGGTTTCATAATCCCTTCCAACAGACATCACGATTATTTCTCAGTCTCCAATTGCACGCCACTCACCGCTAAGTACAAAATGCAGACCAAAACAAAATTCTAACAGACTGGGCCGATAACAACAACGAACTCAGCATTTCCTCAGAAATTCATTCAGCAACCCTTCTTTTCACACACCATCAAACTTCCTCTTCCTGCTCCAAACATGAAAGTCCAATTCGTCATCTTCCATGCAGGTCACTCAAGTGGACAGGATACGGCGCATAGCGTCGTGCCAGGTTACTCTAATTAAAACATATTATTGAGCATGCCATTTGTCGATGACGAGGCTAATCCCTGGAGCTGTACCTCCATTTCTCTAACGGAGCGGCACGTACCTAATTAAGCTCAGGACAAGCGTCACCTTACCGTTCATCAGCTGCACTAACACTCAACAGGCACAACGAACAACACATTAACTAAAGTCCACAATCAGCTGCGTGTTTCGGCTATGTTAAGCCATCCTGAGGTTACGCGTAATCATGTAAAACAGAGAATTTTCAACTGTCAATTTAATATTAAAAAGAACATTAAAATTAATTATTAATATTATTAAAAAATCTTAAACGTTAACAAAATGACATGTATAGATGCACCTTCTCTTTTCATACAGTTGCACTCAGTCTGAGAATGGCTTAACATAACCGAAATACGTAGCCTAATGTGGGGGTTTGAATCAATAAATACTGCGTTCGACGGTTAATTACTGTTGCATAGAGAGGCCTATGCAACCACAGCGGTTTGAACCATAACAGATTAACATCGAACAAGCTGACACAAGCGGTAAAGAGTCTGGCATACTCTTATAATAAAACCAACCGGGCACTAATTTCTCAAATTTATTTTTGGGCTAGGACTCTACATGTTTCGGATAGTACCTCTGTCCATCATCAGGTGTCTAGCACTGTACACACAGTAATAAGTACAGGTCATACAGGTTATGGTGACTGCTTGCTAGCAAGCAGTTAGCATAACCTGTTGGTATTATTATAAGAATATGTCACGATGCACAGTCCTCAGAATGTCAAAGTCTGACATACGTACATTCTGAAGGTACGCCTTTCAAACTCTGGCCGGAACTTCGACCATCCTGATGATTACATCGTTCTCTCTGCTACTCCAGCCAAATTTCTGGATAATACGTCAATTTATGATTCACCCGCTTCCTAACACAGCCTTTATAATTATCATCCAGTCATTCAATGCCTCACTGAGAGCGTCTTTAAATAAATTTCAAACATCAACAACAAATTTTAAGGTTCAACATTGCTTTGTGTTTTTGTATAGTTAATTAACATGGATAAACCGTTAACACGACCTAATTGTACTGATTCACAGCAACAAGTTTTGGCCTAAATGATCATGATCAGGCTAAATACTTCGATAAAACACTTCAAAACACATACAACTGCTACGCTGAGCTCAGATCTTATATTTTACAAGTATATTTTTTTCAATGGGCCGGAGTAGCTCAGTCGCTATAGCGACCCGCTACGGGCTGGACGGTCGGGGAATCGAACTCTGGTGGTAGCGAGATTTTCCGCACCCGTCCAGACCGGCTCTGGGGACCAACCAGCCTCCTATACAAAGGTTACCGGGTCTTTCCCGGGGGTAAAGCGGCCGGTCCGTGGCCTTGATCACCCATCACCATCTAGCGCCGTGGCTAAAGAAAGAGTAGATTTATACCTCTACTCCACCTCTGGGCCTTCGTGGTCTGTTATATGGTGAACTTTACCTTACCTTACCTATGTTTTTTTCATTTTTGTACCTGTTTTTTCCGTGATAATTAAAATTTTTTGGTTAAAATAAATGTATTATAGTATATTATAAATAATGTATATATGTATATGTAAAAGAAAAGGTAAAGTGATCCCGTTACAGGCCCGGTGTGGCCCAGAGGGTGGGTAGAGGTATAGCTCTACTCTTCCATGACTGCAGAACTAGAAGAGAGTGAGTTGTCAGCAGCACGCCCCAGCCGCACTTTACCTCCGGGAAAGACCCGGTAACCATTTTACAGGAGGCTGGGTGGGCCCCAGGGCCGGTCTGGACGGGCGGAAAATCTCGTCCCTACCTGGATTCGATCCCGGACCTCCAACCCGTAGTCAGTCGCTATACCGGCTCAGCTTCCCGGCCCATATATATAATATATAATTATCAGAGAAGCAACGTGCATACAAATGAAATAAACATAACTGTAATATTTGTATCTCGGTGTAACTTAGTAATTTTATAGATAATTAAGTGTTTAGCCCGATGAAGATCCTTCTCGGCCCAAACATGTTGCTGTAAAATTTCTACATAGAGCTGCGTTAACAGTTTATACGTATTAATTAATCACTATAAAGTAAACTTCAAGGTTACCATGGAGATCACTAATCAAGGCAGGCCTTCTGAGACGAGACGTCGTGTAACCTGGTACAGAGGTACCGGCGTTTCGGTGGAACCGACTGCCTAAATCGACATACCCCAATTACGGAAAAAACAAATTCCTTTGAATGAAGGTAAACATGTATCAGAATACACGGCGTCACATCCCGCAATACAATTAAATTAAGCTATTAAAAATGAGGCTTGATTCTGACGTTCCTATCATTTGTTTCGAATATCTATAGACAATGACGCGCCGCCACAATTTTTTATTTGAGCACATCACACATGTCACACACGTAAATAATATCACATGTTTTAGTTAATTAAGAGGCGTTTTTACATTCGTGTCTTTTGTGTACATGAACACAATACAACTAACAATTTACCTGGTAATGATGAAATGGCCCCTTTCCCCAAACTGTCAGCTGGAGATTAAACGAATGCAGACTGCAGACTGCAGACTGTAGACTGTAGACTGCAGACTGGTCCTGCAATGCATGAAATGTTGTAATATATCCGTCACGATTATTTCAGTTCATAAGGTTTGACGAAACTAGGCCGATGCCAGAGAACACAGCGATGTAAGCGTCACGAATTGACGCAGGATTTATAGCGCCTTTGCATGTTCCTATGACTGTTTATTGTGGAAATAAAAATCCCAAGCAACTATAATTTGTACGGGGTCTCGTGGAGCATGCGAAAACTAAAGACTGGCCAAGAATTTCAAGGACATCTTAAAGGTAAAGGTCACCCCGTAACATGCCAATGCAGGTAAAGAGGAGAGGTAGAAGTGTAGCTGTACCCATTTTCAATACCATTTTTAAAAGGTCAAGGTGGCCAAAATATCTTGACCCTTGAATATTTGACCCTATCTTCTCTCACGAAACTTTGGTTAACTACCCAACCTAGGCCGCGCAACACCCCAGAGGAGTCAAGAACGCTCAGTCAAATCTCTCGACTAGCTGAGAGACCATTATCTGTTCAACAAGAAATATGCTACATGGAATTAACAATAATATTAAAAATAACTTAACCAGGGTAATGAAAACTACTCCCTAACTGGCAGAATGGATCATGGTAGACTTTTCAAGAGACTTCTGGGTACGTGAGACCGGAACGGGTCAACAAGTGGCCCAACTCCATGACAGATATATAATGATGATTAAAAGTAATATTAACCGTATCAAGTCACGACACAGTTGACAGCATCGTTGAACAGGACACGCTTCAGACGAACACAGCCGTTTGCATTCCTGCTTCATATTCGGAAAAGACTCAGGTTCGCACTTGGACACGGTAATAGGCTGTCTTCATTGAATTATGCTTGCAGTTTTCCTACGTCTCTCGACACAGTTGTTACAAAATAATAAAATACGCTCTAAGAAGAACCTTTCATGTCCATTCCAGTTCGTCATTCAGGTGATGATCCAAAAATGTGATGCCTCTATTACCCGAACAGCGATTACATGCTACATAGCTGGAGAAGCACTGGATAGACATGACACTAAGAAGAAAATCAAACAACACCTACCAAACTATCTGCGACATGAGTCTTGGTGAGAAAAAAAAATTACAATAGGAAAATATTGCAGATTTGTTCATACAAACGTCAGCTGCTGCAAACACAACTTCAGCTGCACAAAAACATTTCAAGTGCCTGTCCTTTTTGTTGTACATTTTGAAATATCTTATGGCTAAGTGAACAGTCTCACATACTACAAATATTACTGCAGAGATAAATGACACGTGCACACATACCACCTCCATGAATGGTAAAATCTGACCCGTGAAATGAAGGTAGATGCTGTCTGCTGTCGCAGTTTTTCCAGTGCAAGTACATGTGAAATTCGTCTATTGGCAGATAACAGAAATGTGATAAGAAAGCTACTTATGAAGAGTAATTAAGCGCCGTAGATAGCGTGTCTGCAATGGCTCATCGAATACAAGCTTGGCTAACAATCCCGTATAATAAAGTGAGGGTACCGTGTTCGAGACCACTGCAGACACTGCGGTTTTATTCTCTTGCCCTAAACTCATTTTTATTGCCAAAATTTTCGGTATATTTACAAACCAAGTCGAAACTAACATACTGAACTTAAATAAAAAGTTGTTTATCAAGCTAAAATAGAGGTAACATGTTGGCAGACCCAGGAAGAGGGAGCCGAATAATTCATGTCCCTCTTTGCCACCTCAAACGGAAGAGTACTCGGACTGGATCCATTAACACTACATACATCACGATAGTACGCCTATCTTAACTGACGATTATTGGCCCTAAAGCATTATTGTGAATCGCGCCTGTGGAGGGACAGAAGTCCTCAGCATAATTCATAAAGCCTAATCTCCTACTCCATTGGTTTAAAGTCATACAGCTATTGTTATATTATATTATATTATATTATATTATATTATATTATATTATATTATATTATATTATATTATATTATATTATATTATATTATATTATATTATATTATATTATATTATATTATATTATA
>Ga0131853_10020905_pt1 | contig 11883 bp, 7 predicted proteins | sample TergutLab28metaG_FD_92764 | JGI IMG/M metagenome (GOLD analysis project Ga0131853, IMG submission 92764) | Labiotermes labralis P1 segment gut microbial communities from Petit-Saut dam, French Guiana - Lab288 P1 (version 2) (version 2) | ecosystem: Host-associated > Arthropoda: Insects >...
AAAACCTTTTTTTAAAATCAACCTCCCCTTTTTACTCTGTCCCCTTTTTGTTGGCCTTTTTCGGGGGGGTTTAAAAAACCTTTCTTTTTTTTTTGGCCCCCCCCCCCCCCCCCAATGGGACACAAACATAAAAGTTCGGTTCGGAGAGAATCTAGTGAAGAGAAATTAGTTTCCCACGCTGTTACATTTGCAAAGTTTGAGAGTTCTCCTTAACCTCTTTGGGACCGTGGGCTCTGTAACAAACTTGCTCCTCACAACACGTTGATCGCAAAACAACCCCATGTCATCTTTTACATTTACTACACCACCCCCGTCACAGAGTAGAACGCCAACTTCTTGCAACTCTGCTGCCCTCTGGCGTGCTGTTAATTACCATAACAATTTTCGGTCCTTAGTTCGTTATTTTAGCCTTAAAGATTTGTAAATAAAATCCTTTTATTAAAATATAAATTAATCTATGCAGTTAGGGTCTAAATACCTAAATAAACCTACCAGATTTAGGTTTACACTACTGAAACCTTAATGACTGTGATGTCCTGGGTTACGACAGTGTGGTCTCTTATGTAGGTAGGATCCTGTCTCCATCATCAGGACAGATTAATGAAGAAGGTTCCTCCATAACGTCGATAGACACCTACCAGAATGCACGGTATTATAATGCAGAAGACTTACATTATACGTAAATATATCAGTAACTCTAAGAGTGTAAAATGTTCTGATTTTCTATCTACATAAACTTAGTCTATTTGAAATATCTGTCACAGTGCTGTACCACACTACTATCAAAAAAATGTTACCATTCTGGAACGAAAAGCAGAACAAAGAAAAAGTAAAAAACAGGAAAAAAAAGTAGAAAGAAATGAAAAAGAAAGTAAAATAAAAGAAATCAAAATGGAGAATGAACTCACAAAGAATCAGTGACTACAAGCCAGACTTCAGGTCCAGCCCATTTCCCTTGGAATAAGGCAGGCAACCGAATACACTGGCATAGACCTGAATTCTGGAATTGTCCGGTCCGAGTTTTTACCGCGATAACAGCAACGGAGGCCAAAATATGTGGTACGTTTGCTCAACCTGTCCAGAAAGTACCTCGATAATGCCGAAAAGTAGTACAATATCGCTTCCTTCTTCATCCCCTCTAATTCAAGCGAATCCAGACAAAACTGATCGCTCATCGACGCCATATAATTTGAAATATGAGAGCGTCGTAAAATAAGCCATGTATATTATATCTCTGTTTTTTAGACTACTCTCACAATATTATCTTCAAATAAGTCGGGATCGTCTCCTTCTAAATTCTTACCTACTCATATTACATCATCATGTTACAATGCCACTGGACTGTAAACAATATATATACGTAGCTAGAATGTCGTTGGAAAATGGGCGAATAATTATCAATGCCAGCAATTCGCCGTATGGTCCCTTCTAGTCACATCCATTTATCCTTAGCACATAACCCCTATCTTATTCTATTTGGCCGTATGGATTTGAACAGTTAACAAAACACTGCAAAACAAAATAATGTGACGACAAACCCTTGCAAAGTTCCAAGACAGATATAATTGTATTAAGATAATTAGTTAAACTGCAGCTCAGGGCGACCACTTACAAGAGATTTTAAGTGGGTTCTGTGTGAATGCAACGGAGCGGAAAACTGTCGCCAACACGTGTTGCGGATGGTAGATGTTGATGGGGAGTGTTACAGAAGGAGCACTTTGGTAATGTGGTGCAGGCGCCGTGTTCTCATCCCCAGCTCACGCGATTCTTGACGTGAAAAATAAACCGGGCCGAAATGAAAAGGACATCAAACCAAGGAACATTATTTCATGCTTACCTCACTAAATATGCCGAGATTGTGACAAAGGCGACAAGTGTTTTTAAGATACGAGGCGTGAGGTAGAAAATGTACAGAAGAAAAGAAAGTTATTGAAGATGAAACAAACATTAGCGGAATGGAAGACCTCATAGTGCAGGGACAATCGTCAATCATATGTGAGCACTTGTTTTGCAGAAAAGTTTATGCATTGTGTTACTGGTGTGGGGTACAATTTTATGAAAGGAAATCAGAAATTAAAGGAACAACAGGTACACAGAAGAAAAGGGCGAAGAAGGAAGAATAGAAAAATTAATAAAGAGAGACACAAAAAGGGGCGTGTTATATTTTGGGTTAACAGTCACCAGTTTATCATTGCGGAGGACCTTCTTCGATTCCAGGGCAGGCCATGTGGCATTTGTGGTCGACAAGTGTTACTGGCACAAAATCCACTCCGAGTGCTTTCTGTCTTCCCCCACTTTAAATGATCATTCCATTAATGTTCCATGCTTCAGTTCATTCCTATTACATCGAAGCTAAGCAAAAAAAAAACACACAAAGAAATCAACACAAAAAGAAAAATAGCGCATGATAAAGAATAGGGAAAGACGGTAGCAGTCAAAAAAAAGAAAGTAAGAGAAAGTAAAAGTGGAAAATGTTGCGCGAGTTTAGTGGTTCTCATTTCCGTGCTGTGAAGACGCATAGTTCCTTCCTAAACGTCGGTAAGTTTCAATCAGGCTACACATTCTCACAACGCAGACACTCTGATCGTGTAAAAAGACAAGTGCCTTCTCGTTCGTAACTAAGCAGAACGCCATAGAAATATATCCGAAATATGAGGCATAGCGTAACGCATGCTAACCTCGGCAGGTATGGACGTAAGTGGATAGCTTCGCATCCTGGCTGCTCTAAATCCCGAGGATATAACTCGATACACATTAAACAGGCGGCGCCATTGAGATCACAACCGAGACAGATACCTAAAACAGAACCGCCCCTTAAGCCTGCAAAAACAGACCCCTGATTCCTTAGTCGTCCAGCCTGAAGTCTAGCCACTGCACAGTCTGAGTTACCATGACTTCTGAGAGTAAGATAAAGGAAAAAGAAGAGTGTGACAGAGAAAAACAAGAATGCAAATACATAAAATGGAAGAAAGACAATGAAATTAAAACATTTTGTTCAGATGCGATATCATTCATTGCTTACGTGGAAATTACACTCATCATTGGTGCAGCGCAGACCAGCCAACTACAGAATGTGCCATCACATAGAGCACAGTGGGAGACACGAGGATCACATCAAAATTATGTGCCATATTTTCGTTAACATGCAACAAGTAAGATTCTTTTGACAAAATGGGACACGTTAATGGCAAAATAGAATTTTGCAATTGACAGTTACTACCTTCTTCTCTATTAGAGTATGCAAGACATGTGACTGCACATAGCACTTGTTAATCAATTTGAAATGACAGTACAATTCAAATTAGAACGTATATGTTAACACTAACAGCATGCCTACATTATGTTCATGTGCTCATACACTAACATAATATGCAGTCGCTACGCTCAAGTTCTGCGAACACTCAATACGAAATGCTAATTTCATAACTGTACGAAAAAAATGACAATTCAATTGTTTTCAAAACTGTGAAGTGATGCAAAATTTTGAGTTTAGTTTGAAGTAAGCACACAAGGATAAGGAACACAAATATCCACACGTGGTATTTGGCCAAAAACATTGGGGAGAAGGGGGCGGGACGAATTCGAACATGGGTATTAGAAACTTTAATTTACGCAGGAATCAGGAAGAAGGGGAAGGTTCGTTTGAAACAGTCCTTAATATACACAAATATACAACTTTCCCCAATTCTCACCCAATTTTTTTGTATTTGCCTGTCTTAAAATCAGCAGCCAAAATAAAACTATTTTGAAATAGAAAGAATATTTGAGGGAGGGGGGGCACATGCCCCTCCAAGTTACGCCTATGCAAATAGCGTTACCAAAATCGTGCTGACCTGTGCAATTAGAACTCGTACTGCACCTCTATATTGTCTATAGTCTCCATTACTATACATAGTGTTTGTTACATTCGAACATCCAATACCATGAAGCAGCATACCATATAGCCTCTTTACATTTAAATGTAAATGCTATGATAAAGTTCTTAAGCCATCTGCAGACTCGGCGGTTTCTTTTGCGGAGCTCTGTAAGGCATGCAGCAGCGGACCGCGCTAAGCTCGTATGTTTAAGTCCGCCCAGCAACTCGGCTTTTGTAACGAGATATGCAAATGTACAAGATACCTTTCTGAAAATATTTTAACAGGTAAAGGTATCAATAAACGCGTTTAAGTTTCGTGGCTATATTGGAGTACAATATTTCCGGGAAAATCATTTTGAATGCGCACTTTGAAGTAAAAAAGGTACATAAATATTCACACATTGAATGCACTACGATAACAATTTTCGTGTATTTCAATACAATTTTCGGAAGACTCCGAAACCTCTTTATCGCAAGGCACATATTCAAGGGAATGATATGCCTGCAAGATTTTAGGAATTCAAAAGTTGCTGAAGTTCATGTTTCCTCGAGTGTTTGGATATGTCGACTGGTAAATAATGACTGACGTTGTGAAAGGTCGCAGAACTTTCGAAACGTCGATAATATTTGGCAGATGACACGACGTAACATCCCATGAGCTTTTAACATAAGCCATGCGTACTGACACTGCAAATGTCTTCTCAACATGGCACACTGTGGAGAGTCTATTACCTTGTCAGGAAAGTCAAAATGTGGAGAAATTTGTTCAGCACATTGACCTACAGATATGACATTAAAATGCTTTACAGAACTGATCTGATGCGGAAATGTGATGGCATCGAGTCCTTAAAGAAAATGATGTAGCCGATAACTGAAGTTATGAATAAGAACTTGTCGAAATCCTAAGATTAAAGTTAAAGAATAGAATTTTTTTTGCATTCGGTTTATTGGGACGAGAAGTTGTCAATTAGATTACCAACCAAATCCTTGTATATTTCACAAGCAATGAACAAGGATTCTCATTTACTTTAGCACATACTTTTACATCGTGTAGACTGGCAAATAGATACCAACGTTTCTAAGAAACCTGTTGTCTCTATCATCAGAATTTAGCGCCATAAAATATCGTATTCAATACAGCGGGCTTAGAAATATTTCGGGTGATGTCAGGTTTTCCTTCATTGTAAGAAATCAGACAATTTTATCAGTCTCAGTTGTCCCCAGTATTTCAGCAGCAACTTAAATCACGAAACATTGTCACGTTAGGACGGAAATGCTTTAACATCGCTCTCTCTATTATATATATATATGTGCAGACAATAACATGAAGTCAACATTTCTACGTGTCACGCAGATGTATTGGTAAGATTTCACCAAAGGGAGAGGAAATCTTGAGCAGGGGGTGGTTCAGACAGTGAGATATCGTTTCCTGATGTCGCTCATGAAAGACTTCACTACCAGCCAAGTCGGTAGAGCCACGACAAGGACTACTTAGCTGCACTAACTTCAGGACGATAATGACCTCAATCCATTCGCTATTAAAGTCTACTCTGCAAAGTAATTTATTATCACCGTACAAAGCTTAATGCATATAACTTACGACTTTATAACAAATGTTACATTGTATTTACAGTACTCAGCCATCAAGATGTTTTCACTTCGGTACATTTAGGACTAAAATCCAGAGGATTAAAAAAAACCAAGAAAATATGTATTTTGCCCATGAATTTGTATTTATGACTTCCCTTTTATTCGCACAATAAACAGATAAACTAGTCGGCCTTTCTGATTGAAGCAGACGGTTTCCTCTGAAAAGCAGAAACTGAAAAATTTGGTAAATAATTTAAACTCTACAGGGTCACAAAGCGTCGCGTCTTGTAAATCTGTTGGCACATTTTGATACGGGAATCTGTAATGACATACGACAATTTTTTTATTTTTTGAAGCTCCTTGTGTAATTTAAAGCTTTCTATTTTTGGTTATGTTTATCCCTGTGTTACTAATAAAAGCAACAATGACTGCAATCAGATTTCAGAGATGGAAAATACGGTATATGAAAGAAACGGTGTAATCTTGGATGAAGAAACTGAAGAAGACAGAAATACATTCTCACCTTGTGTGCTTAAATATGCCTAAAAGATACTTAAAATATGACTCTAAGTACTACGCCATGCAGTCACACAGTGTCACAGTGTCACAAAGATGTCTACTCCACAGATTGCTTAACGCGGCATTAGATGTTTGTGACTGGATGAGCTTGGTTCGCCTACCGCTCTATCCTTATTAAACAGCTCAGTTCATACACGGGATAGGGGTCACGACGGGCACCACAGTCAGCCTGAACACTATGGAAAAGATATTAATCTCTTGCCCTACCCCGCACTTAACTACGACTGATCGGTCAACGAGTATGTGGCTGGTTTCTATACTTCTGTGTTACTGTGAGACGGGAAAAAACGCTCAAATTTTCACTAATTTACTGCTTTTAAGTATTTATAATTTGTTCACAACTTTTAACTTCATCAGCCTGTTCACACCTGCAGTACCTTAACCCATATTTAAAAAAGTTTCCTTCGCAATTAGATCATCTCACGCAATAGACAAGACATAAAAAGGCATGATTTACGGGGAATTTTCTAGAAAACATACTCGTGAGCAGAGTAATGTATTGTGGGTCGGGAAGACTTGACGTGAGAAGATGCCGACTCTTGTGCCCGCGTGCGCCCTACTTGTAGAGTTTCGCAAGGAAGCTTCCACTTCCAGAACTTTCTGTTCAAAAGTCTTACGTAGCCGAGCGAATGCAATTGGCAGAAAACTTCTGTGATGTACTTTTAAGTTACTCATATCGCGCAGCTTCCAAAATTCAATATATTTTCCAACAGATTCTCTTAGTAATACAACACACTTTAAATGTTTCGGCACCCAGGTGCCATCCTCAGGGATTTAACTGCAACAAAACTGTACGAGCCAATCTGTTACTTTATGCGTTGTTCACAGTTATAAGGCTAAGTAAATTATTTGTTTATAAAATACATAAAATGTACGAAATATATAAAAATGATATTGTTAATAATTTACAGTGTTTGTTTAGCAACATACATTAAAGGGAGCCTCGGCGGTTGTCAAATACTAAGCCATATAGCAGCGTGGTCTTAAAGTTCCTCCGTCGAATTTTTACAGTTTTATACAGCTACCATGTGGACTTACATTTAATGTATTATCAAAACACTGTAAATTACCAATTTTATATTTTCTATAAACCTCATGTATTTTAACAACTAATACTTTAATTAAGCTCTTACGTAGTAACAAAACCTAAATTAGCATGTTGGCTCATACGCTCAACTTTCGTTACAGTAACATTTTTCATTTGTGTTAATTTCATTGTGTTACCAAGTGCATGTGTTAGAAATATATTAATACTGTGTTTTACGTCCAATATGAACTTCATCCTGTGTACAAATTCCAGGACCTTACGTGTCTGTCTACCTCTCACTAATGGCTGACAGTACAATAGGCTCTCACAGAAAACGACTCCTAGCAGCCTAAATTATTCCTATCACAGTGCGGTGTGACGTTGTCTCTGAGCAACCGCCAACTCTGATGGTCTCTTTTACTCTACCCCCGACGATGAATGAATATGGACGACTAACAGACCGGTAAATAACCATAAACCTCGCACAGAAGTGTCCCGGTGTGGAACCCAGATTTCCGTGGTGAGAAACAGGCGACTACCGCCTCATATGTGTCGCCGTCCTCTTACTAAGCCTACAAAACCTCTAATATATACACCGCTACATAGTCCTTCACATCGACTGTACCTGAATGTGTCAATACAGATCAATTAATTGTTTCATCGTCTACGAAGTCAATAAACTAAAAGGGAAAGTTTTGCAATAACTGTTGCTAAATAAGTAACTACAAGAAGAAGCGTAAATAAATCTCTGCCAGTATTTTAAAAAATTCTTAAATTACGTGGGTGAAATTCAATACATGTCTTCATGTAGTTTTCTTTTGAGCAATCACGAGGTTCGTGAAAACCGATGAAATGAAAATCGTCGTCATCATCATAGACATCAAAGATTTGGACCCCTTGATCCCTTCCGTCTCCAAAGTTACAGCTGCTCGCGCCAACGCTTCTTCGGTCTTCCAATTGTACTCCTTCCTTGTGGGCTGTAGCAGTATGATTTCAAAGGGATTCGGTTTTGTGGCATTCTTCGCAAGTGTAGTACCTATTAAATTTTTACAATTAATAAGTACTATTAAGAGAACTGTTTTTAAGAAAGTGAGAACGGAAACCATTTTGAAAATACACAACACACTAGTTTCACCTCCATTTTTATATGGGTCAGAAAACTGGACTCTAACAGACGTACAAAGAAATGAAGTTATTGAGACCTCTGGCAGGCTACACCCTTTATGACCACAAAACAAACGACTACATACGCTGCGAACTACGGATTACAGGCATACTAGATAAGACAGATCAAAGTCGTAATTTACATAAGGGTGCAAATGAACCAACGCCCTTTTCCTATTTGTTTATCCGGATGGTGTAAAATTTGGAAAGCATGCTTTTCTCGTGGACGTCAATCAGAGTTTACCATCTTTTCTGCATTTTTCATCCGATTTTGGTAAAATAAGGATATGTCCGCCAAAATTAATCAAAAAATATTTCGCGAAATTCTGCGGAGTGAAATTGATATTTTACTGAAAGACATAAATGAATTGTTATACGCAATTTCGAAATTTATTAACTAACTTTTTTGTAATACGGAACGATAAATTTGCGTGTAATGAAATCTGAATATCTGTGTGTTTTGTGTTAATTATCGCCACAGAGAAGTTCGAACATTCATTGCGGGCGTAAATGTAATTACAGTTGCAAGTGTACCAAAAAACCTTCTCATACTTGACAACAAAGAAAGCCTTGGTAAAATCTGCGTAGCGCATCGCGCGGTACTCCTTTTTCTATTATTGTTGTTATTATTATTATTATTATCATCATCATCATCATCATTACCACAAACGTAAATATCTTAGAAGTTAAATATACTCGCGACATGCTGTATTTGACGAATGAAGTTAGTGTTTTATTTTCACGGTCAAACGCCACATTCTGTGTATTTACTGAAATACAATTCAATTTCGGTACATGTCTCGGAAAATTGGTAGAATATCGCATACTGATGGAAAAGCAATTAGCCGAAACATGTAGAAAGGGTGAATGAATATTTTTAAAAACACATTAAATACAGTTGAATTAACTCTTGAAGGACGAAACGTAATACGTTTTATTTCAAGTGCCAGTCCGTACCGCGCTCTAAAAACGTGCCATGTCGGTTGTAAAACCTTATCACTAAATTCTGCGTAGGACAAAACTCGCTGTTTGTTCTAGGAAAGTCGAATTTGGGATGTTAAACCTGGCAGTATGTGCAGACACCGCTAGGCTCTTGAGAGGTTAAACCGTGAAGAATGTCTATCTTCATGTATCACACAAATAATCATTTCATCTCAGAGCAAGTCAATATATTTGCTAGGCGTATACCGCAGATACATATACAGGGTTATTCATAAGTCCCTCCGGGATTTCCGAACTCGACTGCGCAACAACCAAGACAGACACGGCAGAACGGGACATATCAACAGAGAGAGAGACACTCCCAAGTTTCTGTCCTACCTTACAGGTTCTCGATATGTCCTTTCTGCTGTGTCTGTCTTGGTTGTTGCGCAGCCGATTTCGGAAGTTCCGTAGGGACTTATGAATAGCCCTGTATATTGTTTCGGGGCCACAAGACATAAAGCAGATTGCATCGGAATTGGTACTTTCTTGTACTTCTTTAAACAGTCATCATATTTAAATGTTTCGAAAAAAAAGACATAAAAATTAAAAAGTTTTACATTTATATTATGAACAAATTGTATTCTCGATACATCTTCCTCGTTTTGCGATAACCTTAAATTTAGCTACATCACATTATCCAAACCAGGCAATATAACTGAAATTTAAAAATTTACAGGACGTTTTCAGTGTCTTCTCTCAAATACTTAATTGCACTGCACTTCGTCAAATACTTCTGAAGACAAAAGACACCAACATGTTCTCCAAAACAATGTACTTTACTTGCCTTTCTTAAAGAAAAGGGACACTACCGCCTACTACCAAGGGAATTCCGCTGTAATGTTCAGTTTATGGGCGGATACCAACGCCGTTGGTACTGTAAAAAGAAATGAGTTAGTTAGGGCCATTCTTTATTGCAGAAAATGTGACATTGTTGGTGGCTATGTTACAAGAAATCTTCTATAATTTTAATTCCCTTCGGCCCTTACCACATTTTCCTATCTCCGACAGTTGGCAACTTCAATACGGTACGTGTACTTTTAGCTTTAATTCGTCTGAAGTAAAAGGTGGGAAACGGTTGTAGTACTTAAAATAATACAACACGCCTTCTTATAAAACCTTCCTTTTTAAAAGTGAAGAGTCTTAAAGACGTCTTACTAAATTTATTTGCCTGGAAGCGAAATGTCGACGAAAGTTCTGACACTGGCGTTGACAGTCTCGCCATCAATATTACCTTCCGCTTCACTTAGCATCATTAGCAAGTATTAACAGAAGAGACCGGCCTCTAAGCCTCCAGAAATCCATCTGAATTTAACGTAGCGGGCGCTAGAAAATAACGCCGGTTTTAAGAAAAGTTTTCCTATGTATCGTCTTAAAAATGATCATCCACCAGTTGACTGAATGACGCGTAAGTAATGGAAGTTTCATAATGATGTAATTGTTAATATCGAATTACCTTTTTTTGAATAAGCCCTTTTTTTGTGCTTCCATAATATTGCGAAGGGTGAATATAATTAGGTACGTCATGTCCGTCCGTCTCTCCGTATGGAAGAACTCGGCACCCACTGGAGAGATTGTCAAGAAATTTGATATTTCAGTACTTTTCGAAAAATCTTGACTTTATGAAATAATGTCGAAAAATACTGCGCATTGCATTTAGTAAACCTAAGGCTACAAACACACACTCAGAACATGTAATGATACTTGCTGTTCTGTTATCTAAACCGTACTGAACAGACCTGGGTCTCACTCACCCTTCTGTTGAATAGGTATCGAGGTCTTTTCGACAGGAGTAAAACGGTACTTGGGAGTGAACATGATCATCTTGATATAGTGCTGAATATGGAAACTGTAGAGCCACAGTTCCCCTCTCCCACACAGCTTCATCTTGTGCATGGGGACACATTTTGACTTGAATCAAATTTACTACTTCACTACATAAGTTCAATAAAATATCTGGTGTAATTTTAAACAGTTTAGACAACAATATCAACAGTTATCATTTCCGTTTCTCAAAAATTTGAATCGCGGGGTACGACAAAAATACAGAAAACGCATGGACACTTTTTCGTATAAAAATTCCACATTCACAATAAGATAAATGGATCACACTGGAAAGAACAATCGGGTATGTGTGTCTATCATCCTTGTAAATCCTGAACAACGTTCACAAAATATATACGTGTTCTCCACACAAGTGGACGTCACTCCACATTCAGTACTTTGTTCTGCATCAATAGAGCAGCTACAGGAACTTGCACAGTGACACCTGTAACTTACATTCAGTATCGTACCCTTTGTTGAAAGAACTTCGAAATACTAACCCTTTAAAGTCCAGTGGCCAATTTAGGCATAACCCGCTGTAACACTAAAACTCTTCATTTTACCCACAGAGTGTATTTCTGTGTTTCCTTTTATGCTTGTACTAAACTGCCATTACTTTCTTACGCAACACTTACTGCTCAGTGACCATAATGGAGATGTTGTTTGTTCGCTGTAAAGTATGAACTGGACTATTACTGCTCCTACCATAACGACAAGCGGACAAATACTGGAAGTACCCTCCCCCCCCCCCCCCCCCCCCAAAAAAGATGTTTCTTTTCGACCATGCACAGACACGGAAAGAAACGAAATAGTGATTTCTTTCTTTATATAAAAAAAAAAAAATTGAGATAAAATAAAAAAA
>Ga0131853_10020907_pt1 | contig 11882 bp, 8 predicted proteins | sample TergutLab28metaG_FD_92764 | JGI IMG/M metagenome (GOLD analysis project Ga0131853, IMG submission 92764) | Labiotermes labralis P1 segment gut microbial communities from Petit-Saut dam, French Guiana - Lab288 P1 (version 2) (version 2) | ecosystem: Host-associated > Arthropoda: Insects >...
TAACATTACAGAAACCACATATTCCTGCCAGTTTTAATATGTATTTGATAATCAATAAGTGTGTAACAGCTGTCAAAATTTCAAACTTCTCTGGCCATTATCTCCGTAACCGTTCAACTTTGGGTATAGATGTTTTGGGTTATATCGGTATACTTTAACATAAGGAACACTCTCCCGAAGTCTGGCACATTCCTCCTGGGACACTCTGTATATATACGTATACATGCACACAATTAATTGGTTAATTAAAGTGTGTTTATTTTCTTAATTTGGCTGGTGTGACTGCCTGTTTTTCACCATCCATTGACAGTATGGAATACACTTATAGAAGGCTAGATGCTTTACGGTGCGATGCTGGTCCTGTATATCACCTTCGTTTCTAAACGAGATAACATCGAAAATTCAAGTTCACACGCGTAAAACGGATGGCGTGTCCGTCTCCGAGTCACACAGGGGACGGCCAGTTGTAGTGTAGGATGAGGGTGACGACCGAAGTCGGAAAGCGCTAATTGCCCTGCTGACCCAGAGGGTTCCGAGAGAAGGTAAAACAGATGAATTGCCCATGTGCACGCCCCAACTGCATTAGGGGTATGGTGGTATAACTCCGCTCATTTTTAACCCATCACTTACTTTAGTATGAGTGGTAATTTTACGCCGCGGCCGCTTTAGGAGACTCAGGCAAATATGATCGCATTTGAGGAAATCATGCATGAAAAGCTGTTGCATGTTAACGGATTCAGCGAAGAGTTCTAGTGCAAACAAGAAGTGTTGCAGGTAGCTATATATTTTAGCTTTTGCCAATAAGAATGAGGAGTATAGAGTAACTGCTTCAAAATAACTCGTTAACCGAAACAAATTAGACCTGCCGTGGGCTGATATAACGCGTAACTATGGATAATATGACCTTATCGGTAGCAGGACAGATTTAAGACATTTCTGGGCCCAAAGCAAAAATTAATTCATGTGTGTGTGGGAGGGGGGGGGGGGGGCGGAAGGGTTGGTGCCTACGCGTAGTTTTAAACTGGCAATGGCTTATTGAGTGTGCATAGAAAATGTGATTGACACAGTATCTGAAATACACCCAATCTTTTCGAGGCTCCGCGAACGGTGGGACTTCATGCAGCGGCATAGATTTCTATAGCCCCAAAACGGCCCTGATCAGTACTGAACATGAGCGTAGCGTTTGGCATCAGAATAACTTGTTTATTGAGAAAACCTGTGTCATCAGTATTTATTATGCATTTTAAGCTGGCCCAGTAAGATTTGTTTATATTTTTAACGTTTTCTAAGTGTCCTTAATGTAATAAACAAACACATTTTTGCAACTTTTCTTTAAATTTATTTCCGCTTTTCCCCCTTGATTTATTCTCTTTACGCTGACAGTTAATTCTGTGGGACCTGAATACATGTGTTCCGATTGGTGGTGCATACAAGTGGGAGGTGTGAGATTAGTTTTCGAAATGTATGTGTTAATCACTAGTTGCGTGTCGTGCCACAGTATTTTCTGCGAACACGCGTGCTTTTCCATGACATGGTAACTATTTTAGGCTTTCACACGTGGATGTGTATTTAAGGAGCAGGTAAAGTAAGGAAAAAACCATCGTACATGATGGTGCGCAATATTAACTGGATCACATAGACGAGCAGTTTGTGTATTATTCTGTATGTTAAACTCGTCACAAATTAAATGTCTGCGAACATTTGGAAGTAATAACGCTGACGTCATCAGCAAACCAAACAAGCAGTTCAAGCGTGCTTAAAGGTGCCGCCGTGTATATAAATCTTTTTGTGAACGTGTTAATTACAGTTTCGGCCTTTCAGATGCTGAGTGCAGCTTGTTTTCAGTCGTTCAAACAGATACTTCAATATCGAAACGTCATTGATGTGTTGCAAACCGTATACGTCGGTTAGGGTTGAGCTGACTCGTATTTTTATCCCCTTTTTGGTCCGTTTGCCAAGGCAGATGGTCTCAACCTGTCGGCCTTGCATTCTGCGGTGAAAACAATAGGATGTAAATGTAATTAATAAGAACATGTGAAATGGGTTTGATACATTAACGCTATGATAATCATTTCATAATGAAATAGAGTGCTTCTTGAGAAGCTGATGATCTCTCAGCTGATCATAAAATTCCCCGCCTACTGTAGTACCGCCTGTTTGTTAATCCATTTTAGGAGCGTTGCCAAAATTGCGAAACGCCACTATCAGCTTTGTTATGCGTGTGCCTCCGTCCCCACGGACACAACTCGGCTCCCACTGAACGAACTGTCTTGAAATTTGATATTTGAGTATTATCCGAAAATCTGTTGAGAAAGTTCGCGTTCCATTAAAATATGACAAGAATAATGGGTACTTTATATTAAGACCTATTTACATTTATGATAGTATCTCGCTGAATTCTTCCTTAGAATAAGAAATATTTCACACAAAATTTGTGGAGAAAATCGGAACACAGCTCTTGTGTTCAATAACTTTTTTTTTCGAAAATCGTGCCGTTTATGAGACAATGTGGAAAAGAATGGTAGAGTCGGACTGGCCACAAATGAGGGATAACTAAGGCCATACACACACATAATATGAAGTACTCATTGCTTTTCTACAGCATCAATGACGCAAACGCGTCTCATTGTTATGTTATGTTATGTGGGTAGGCTATTTCCTGTCTTGTTAATGACTTTCGATCTTTTCCTCGGTCTCTCAATATCTGCCCATAAGATTGTAATTAAATGTTTTAATACAAACACGAAGTATTGTGGAAGTCTGATAAGTATTTCCGGGGGTGGAGCATCCGGACGGTTTTATACTCTTCCTCCAAACAAGGCGTAGACCTAAGTCTTTTTACGTCTGGAAGTTATTTATTATTTCAAGGTACTATCCACAAATGTTCATGGAGAGACTGAATAACACCTCGAAAACTCTCAAGATAGTCTTTCTCCTCGCCGAAATTTGAGCCCACGACCCCCAGAATATGAAACATGTGCATTAACCGTTCGACCGCAACATTGATAATTTGGCAGAGTTGAATAGATTCACGCTTCGGCCAACTTTACCTTGATGACTTGCGTTTATGAACCATGTTCACTCGACCTGCCTCGTAGTGTCTGTAGGAAACTTCACCTGAGTCATCCCTGTTCGATGACAGCTTGATTCGTATTTCAACGTATGTTCTATCCTAATCTCTAGATACGAAAGCAGTCTAGGCGAGTATAAATACAGAGACTTCTAAGTAACCGATGGACGGAACACGTACAAAAGATTGTTTTCAAGACGTCTTTGCCGTCGCTTTGACATGTTTGACAATAAGTGAATCATTTTGAAACAATACGCAGAACAGAGCAGGTCGGTGTTTAGAGAGTGGCCCATTCTTCATTTCCGCCCCATATACCTGGATAATACCTGGATTAGGCAGTGGCCTGTTACGGCTATTTGTATTTTTCAAGTTTGTGTTGGTGATTTTCTAGAACAAATATTGAGATTCAAACAGCAGTAACATGCTTCAAAGTCTGTAGGTTTCATATTGTTGCTGTAATTCCCACTAATAATTCAGAGGGTGTACTTGTTAGGTTCCAACCTTAGCTACTGTTTCCTCAGACATTTCCATTGGTGGTCTTAATCTGTAGCATCTCGGCGTTTAAGAGATGCTTTAAAATCCTCATTTTCCTGAACGTGCTGTCTGTGAACATGGGAAGTTATGGAAAGATGATGATGATTATTATCACCATCATCATCATCTCTAGGTACGTTATTACGGCGCAGGTTGACGCAATACTAGCCGACTAAAACACTGTTTATTTCAGCTTTCATCTGCCGTGGCTTCTAACACACAATCAGCAGTTATGCGCATTTGTTTTCGGTGGAAACGTCCCACCGACATGTGCCGACCTGCTTAGACCAATTGCGTTACATAATTATTTCTCTTAATGTCTACGCCAAACACGATTTGGCAGCTTTGAATTCTGACTTTACCAAAATGTATAGCTCGCGGGTTGCGTTAATTGGTAGTGCAAGTGTTACACGCCTGCTGCGTAAACAATCAGGAGAGGTTTCCCGGCCGTCTTTTATTCCTCAAAATGATGTAGCCAGTTCCAAAACATGCCGGTTGTGATATTGGCTTCAGGAGTCATCACATTTGTTTCAGGTGCAATATGGTCACCCTACTTTAGTTTTAGACGCTTGCCTTCTAATACGAGAACCGTGGTGGAAATGGTTTGCCTTAAACCACTGATCAGAGAAGTCAGTCACGATTTTTGCATGCTCTGGACTTCCTGCATTAATTCTTGCCGCGTATTGAAACGCCGGTTCTGTTTGCTCTTGGCGGCAGGCTTTCCCATTACAGTTTATCCGTCGTCTATTCGGAATCTCAGTATAATTCATAATATGCTGGACTTCCGATGATCTGCAACAGTAAAACGCATCATCTACCTGGCTTGCCATGTGTTCATTTGTTGTGATTAAGGCATCGAAGAATGGTCCCTTTGGAAAAGTCAATTTTTTCAGACGGGTGCAACACCTCATTCATAACATAAAATCTGTAAACGCTAGACCTGAACGTTTGGACGTACCGGGTACCCGTTCGTGCGAGTTGAAAAATTCTAGGTTTATCTCTATCTCCAATTTTGAAAATTCTTGAACACAATTCCTGTTCTTGTTTGGATATTTTATTAGGTATGACGTCGTAATTATCTCCGTGGTTACCAGTCTGTCTTCATGTAACTACACAATATTCTTGGCAAATGAATTAATTAGAGTCGATTGACCGACATACCCGCTTTGTTTGGCGCATCTTCCTATAGTTTCGACGTGTTGAAACTCAAACAACTCAACAAACTGATCTTTGTGATTACTTATAAATGTTGTACTAGCTCTACGAGTGGAGCCATTTTTGGGAAACTGATAATTTCCCAAATAGTCGAGAAATTCCCCGCATTTTATGGAACCTGGAAGTTATTTAGCATGTTCACAAGAGCCCAACACTTTCAGCATTTCCTGAGCCAGAGTAATGTAGCCCACTCCATCACATGCCACGTCTCCAAGATTTATTTTAATAATATATTATGTTTCCATCCACCAGTAGGTTTTGTAAGTTGTCTCCTTCCTTTAGGTTTCTCCACCAAATTAACTGCACACATACTTTTCTTTTCTCCCATGTGTGCCACATGGCTTGCCCATCCCATCTCCTTGATTTGATCATCCGAATAACGTTGGGCGAAGAGTACAAATCATGAAACTTCTCATGCAGCAATTCTCTGCATCCTCCTGTTAACTCATCCCCCTTAAATCCAAATATTTACGCGGAGAATTCCGTTTATGGTCCGAAATAGACTATCTTTATTCTTTATAAATACGGCTGAAAGTCAAAATTTACGGACAGCTGGTGTCTATAGAAATATGCTCAACGATTTAGGCGCGCGAATGCTGGCCTTAGACGGACAGACTTTCCTGACCCTTTTTGCATGCTTTTGAAAGAGTTCTTAAAAAGCCAGCAACGAGATAGCTGTGCTGTCTGTCTGTCTCACATGTTATCTGGCGAACCTTATGACAGGTTTTCACGAAATTGTTATGCATTGATAGCTACACCAATATAATAGTTTTATTTTTCTGCCTGTAATAACAACATAACGAACATGCGAGCTTGTGACACCGTAGCGATACTAGCACCACTATAAGAGTAGGATCCTGAAATGATGTATGGTAGTACATCTGAGGAAAATACTCTGCGGCTATTGTTGTAATATTTTTATTGACAGTATAGTGACAATATGGCGGGTGTGCGGTTTTCTGCGGTGTAGTTCGGGACGTGAAATTTGGTGTGGAGATTGATCATATACATTTATAGGTAAGAATTACATAAATACTACATATTATACATATAGTGTGGTTTGTAGTTAACAGTTTCAAACATGGCGACGAAGCGAAACCTTCAGGTTAGCTGTTATACACTATTTTAACGTATGAGTATGCAGAAGCTGGAGTCGTTAGCGTAATGAGTAATGTGTTCTTTACAAAAATGACATACAGGACCTCTAATTGTAATAGTAGATTTGCAGGACTAAAAGTATATGCAACTGGAACGTATGGTCAGAACTGTTATTCACATTCTACAGGTTTTGGCCTTAAACAGCCATTGTCACTGCTTCCCGCATGCGCTTGTAAAACTGTTTTGCTTATCATCATGCATTTTTAAATTATCAGAGATATTACGTAAGTAGCAGTTTTACATATTGTGCTATGCATGACACCACATGGTTTGTGTTGTATATTTGCAATTTGTCTTCTAAATCACTTTTGTATTCTGATATACGGTACCCCAAGTATTTAAAATCTGTTACCTGTTCAATTATATTATCGTTTATCACAATTTGTACCCTCTGTATGTGGTTTCCCCACATTGCCATTGATTTTTTATACTGGATATAGTCATCTATAGCTCATCTTCTGATGTAGCCATTAAAATCTGGTCATCTGCATATAGTATAGTGTTCACTAATTTCCTATTATTTAGTTGTATACCCTTCTTCATCACTCTTTTAAATTCCTGTATAATTTTATTAATGTATATATTGAATAATACCGGTGAGAGGCCACATCTGTGTCCTACTCCTTTGTTAATGTGTATTGGTTCAGATATACGATCATTAAATTTAATCCTAACCTTCGTATTTCTGTAAATACATTTTATTATTGTGGGCCGGGTAGCTCAGTCGGTATAGCGACTGACTACGGGTTGGACGGTCCGGGATCGAATCCCGGTGGGGACGAGAATTTCCGCCCGTCCAGACCAGCCCTGGGACCCACCCAGCCTCCTGTAAAATGGGTACCGCGTCTTTCCCGGGGGTAAAGTGCGGCCGGGGCGTGCTGCTGACCACTCGCCCCCTTCTAGTGCCGCGGTCGTGGAAGAGTAGAGCTATACCTCTACCCACCCTCTGAGCCACACCGGGTCTGTAACGGCAGCACTTTTACATTTTATTATATTTAGTAAATACGTTGGAATTTTAATATCCATTTCCCATAGCTTGTCTCTCTGTTCACGTTATCGCATGCCTTTTTATAATCTATAAATAAAAGGAATAGCGGTAAGTTGTGTTCTTTTCTTTTTTCAATTATATGTTGCACCGTAAATATAGCATCGGTGCAACTGCGCCCCTTTCTAAAGCCACGTTGTTCCTCTGCCATTTTGTCTTCCACATGTTCATTTAGTCTGTTTTTTTATGTTTGCAAATAATTTGTAGGCTGTAGACAATAAACTAATTCCTCTGTAGTTTTCGCATTTGTTTTTTGTTCCTTTTTTGTGTATGTTTATCACCATTCCCGTCTCCCATTCTTGTGGCCTTTGATTTTTGTCTGTTATATTATTAAACAGCTCTAGTAAGTGTATTTTTAATTCGTTTCCTTCAAATTTCCACAGTTCCATTGGTAGGTTATCTAATCCGCAGCTTTTCCTGTTGTTTGCCTGTTTAAGTACGTTGTTTAGCTCTTCTATTGTTATCATGTCTTCATTGTTGTCTGTCCCTTCATTTCTGCTCTCCTCTTCTGATTCTTCTTCACCCTTGCTGCCTTGCTCATTCCAGAGTTTTCCATAGTATTCTTTCCATTCCTTTTTTGTTATTGGGCAGATTTTGAGTTTATCTCTTTCTTGCAGTTGTAGCTGTTTAAAAATTTTAAAGCCTCGCGTTTGTGTTCCTGTTATGCCGCTTTCCAATGTCTTAATAAATTTATCCCAATCCTCTCTTCTTTGCCTTAGTGTCATTTTCCTTACTATTGCTCGGTGTTTTTTTATATTCTCTATAGTGTTCCACTGCTTTGTTTTGTAAATAATTTCTGTAGCTATCTTTCTTTTTCTCTATTGCCAGTTGTATTTCGTCATTCCACGTTCGAAGCCATTTCCGGTTCTTCCTCTTCTTATATCCTATGCTCTCTTCTGCTGCTTTGGTGATGGCCTATTTAATTTTCAACCAATCTGCCTGTATCTCTCCTGTTAGCGGTGTAAGTTTACCTTTCAATCTGTTTCTTTATAAAGTTCTTATTGATGCCTAATTTGGGCGAAACGAGCTTTTGGACATACGTATTTGAATATACACAAGATAAAATTAATCTTCTGACCTTACCCTCCTTAATTCTTCCGTAGCGTAGTCGGTATAGCGACTCCCTACGGGCTGGACGGTCCGGGGATGGGATCCCGGTGGTAGCAAAATTTTCCACAGCTGTCCAAACCGGCCCTGGAGTTCACCCAGCCTTCTGTACGATGGGTACCGGGTCATTCCCGTGGGTAAAGCGGCCACAGCATGGCGTTAACCACCCACCACCATCTAGTGCCGAGGTTAAAGAAAGAGTAGAGTTATACCGCTGCTCTACATCTCTGTCTTCGTGGCATGTTATAGGGTGAACTTAACATTTTCCTTTACTTTTTCCATTTCTTTAAGTTTTCGTTTTGAATGGGGAACATTTGTAAGTAATTGTACAGGCGTCACTATGTCTGTTGTTCAACTATAAGCCTTTCAGGAAGAGATACTAGCAGTGAAATTTAAATATGAGGTTCGAGGTTCTCACGGCGTTTCGAAGGAACCTGCTGTCTCTGTCTTAAGTGAAGAAAGGCAGCAAATTCCTCTGACTCTCGTTCTGATCCCAATTATCAGTTACTCTGATCGTCTTCAGTGCATCGACGCGATTGCAAAGACTAGCATGACTTTTCTGCTACATCCTCATCGGTTTGTCATTCATGCACCTTACGATTTGATCACTGACACTATTTAATCCGAACAGCTGAAACAGGGTTTCAGGCAGACGTATGCTACATACCGAATGCCATAGTCGGGTGGGTAGCACCCCTTCGTATTCGGGTTCACATCTCGCCCGGAGACCGACTGTTCTAACCCAATTCCCACAAAGAAAATACCCGAACAATTTAAATTTTGCAACAGCCGCTTCCTTTGGTATTCTGTCAGGTTTGTCACTCATTTATCATTTTGAATTTTTACATTTTGTAGCTAGTCTGAACTACTGACAGCACGGGATCTGCGCTCTTCTGGGATTTTACGCAGCGTAGGTTGGTAGTATGTTACAGACGTTTCGGGAAAACCTATCGGACCCATTCTCAAGGGTCAGACAGTCCAAGAACGACTTCTTACATGGCCTGACCCTTGATATGGGACTGATAGTTTGTCGTGAAACGTCGGTAAGGAATTACCATTAAGGTCCCGAAACATCGGTACGGAATTACTACTACTCGCTGCGTAATAGCCCAGAAGAGCGCAATTCACATCTACTTCGTGGCGGAAGCCTGCAATCACTGATATGCGCCTGTATCGTTTAAGAATGTAATGTACAGCACCGTAACAATCAGGCCAGAAATGTTATGTCTGTTAAGTAATGTAACGAATAACCCTGGAACTGTAGATATGGCGTTCCTCCGAAACATTGCTCTCAGTCTTTGTGAAAACTCTTGGCGTCACGTCTTCGAATTCTTTTGAAAGCTCCTATCATTAGCTCAGAGCTTTCTTTCGAAATTCGCGACGCTACTGGGAATCGCTGCCCTCAGGTGAACAGTTCTGACGTACAGGCGCTATAAATCTTTCTAATATTTGCACAGTTGGTCACGTGAAAGGAAATAATTCGGAGTGTGACGTAATAAGGAAAACTCTGCATGACTGGCAGCCATTGATTTTTTGGTGCAGACGCGTATACAAAGCTGTAGATGTACGGAGGAGGAAGAGTGGGAAAAGTTACGTAATTAGAGTCATGTGTAGGGTTTTACCATACGTTCCCAGAGTAAATCGAGTGCGGTACGTGAAGTATTTCATGCCCAATATATCGAAACGTTTATGATTATCGGCGTGTCAAACTTAACATGCGTGGTTCTAGCGATATTATGACCGACACAGACCGAAAGCTAAGCAAAGTTTCGCTCGGCCGCCTTGCTGTTTAACGTTTCACCATTACTTAAAGAAGTTGCATATTTTTCCAAGCTGTTACCGTACATCATTTCAGGTCCCCAAACTAAGTGGCGCTTCGCCTCACATGTTTGCGTGTCCACTATGTTGTTGGTACTGAACTGAGGAGGTTAAACGTTCGGCTTTGGGCTGGCCACCAGTGGCGTAAAGTTCATACACAGCTCTTGAAAATAGGTCATATTGTTCAAAAGTGGAAATCCGGGCCCCACATGCTCGCGCAGACAGCGTAATTATCTTTTAAGCTTACTTTTTCCATTTTTAGGAAGGATTGTAGGCTAAAGAACGATCATATGAGCGGGATACTTCGTACGTGAGATATAAAGACTTTGTATCGATTGAAGAATTTCAGGGCACGAGGCAACTTGGAAAATCCAGTCAAAATGTAGAAATGAATTTACGAGGAGTAGGCTGTGAAAATATGAAGCTTACTGCGAGCGCGCGCGTATGTTTTGGGTTTGGAGGCGCGTCAGTGTGTAGGGCTGTTCGCGCTTGTGTAAGGTAGTCAACTTTATTTGAAAGTAAAGAACCCAACAGCAGGCCAGGCGTGAAATTTATGTATGTGCCGTAAATTATAAGTCGCTTGAAATTGAGATATTAAAGGAGTTCTGGTGTTAAAAATTCACACAAATACCGGACTGGGGTAAATAAGGATTGCAATAGGCTCCCAGGGTTTATGTGGCTTTTTCTTCGGAATGCTAAACGGGATAGTGCGACTAAAAATCGGAAGAATAACGCAACAGATTCAAAATCCAAAACGACATAAAGTATAATGGAATTGACTTGGAGAGCCTAGTTATTGTTTATGAACGGTAAAAACATTCAGCATGCTACGCCGATTTGTATCACTAAGGACGTTACATCATGCCATGAAGACGAAAGAAGCTGCGTTTCGCGTCACACAGTGGGCACTCGACAGTAATAGAGTGTTGAGCAGAAACTCAGTACCTGTAGTTTAGTCAGTGTAATCACTGCAGTGATTGAAGTGTTCAGTAGACAGTGACTTGACGTGATCTACAACAATAAAAGCGATTTTGTCCCTCCCTTCCAACCGAACTGAACTGAAATGTCAGGTGATGCACCTCCTCACGCTCTGTCGCCATGTCGTCACTCCCATGATGTAACTGCGCGCTCCTCAGTCATCACAGTCTCACCGTGACGTATATGGTTGCTGCTCAGTCATCACAGTCCCACCGTGACGTATATACTTGCTGCTTAGTCATCATAGTCCCACCGTGACGTATATGCTTGCTGCTCAGTCATCACAGTCTCATCGTGACTTATATGCTTGCTGCTCAGTCATCACGGTCCCATCGTGACGTATATGCCTACTGCTTAGTCATCACAGTCCAACCGTGACGTATATACTTGCTGCTCAGTCATCACAGTCCCACCGTGACGTATATACTTGCTGCTCAGTCATCACAGTCCCACCGTGACTTATCTGATTGCTCCTCAGTCATCACAGTCCCACCGTGACGTATCTGTTTGCAGCTCAGTCATCACAGTCCCACCATGACGTATCTGATAGTTAATCAGTCATCACAGTCTCACCGTGACGTATATGCTTGCTGCTGTCATCACAGTCCCACCGTGACGTATATGCTTGCTGCTCAGTCATCACAGTCTCGCCGTGACGTGCCTGCTTGCTGCTCACTCATTACAAACTCACTCCATTGTCGTATTCCAAAGAAGGTTGTGGGTTGGGAACGTAGAATGTAGGAAGCATTGACCGAGAGGGAAGTCTTGATTGCGTTGGAACACTTAAGAACTGAAATTCACGTCAACAGAAACATGCGATGGTGAGTAATTAGCTCTTACTTACTTACTTACTTACTCCATGGTGCAGAGTCCTTCTTGAGAAGCTAACTGGTTTGCAGCTAGTCAAGAAATTCCCCGCATTTCATGGAACCCGAAGGTTCATTACCGCACTCACAA
>Ga0131853_10020908_pt1 | contig 11882 bp, 6 predicted proteins | sample TergutLab28metaG_FD_92764 | JGI IMG/M metagenome (GOLD analysis project Ga0131853, IMG submission 92764) | Labiotermes labralis P1 segment gut microbial communities from Petit-Saut dam, French Guiana - Lab288 P1 (version 2) (version 2) | ecosystem: Host-associated > Arthropoda: Insects >...
AGGGAGCTACTCTTTCCTTGCTAAAGTCACTTTTAAAAACTATTTACTGATTGCTTTCGTTATATAATCCTGGTTCTGTGGCAGCATGTCTTGTTGTGTAAGGGTATGTTGCTAAGTGTGCCCTGTGCTTTGCTGCGTGATATCACGCAGCAAAGCACAGGACGCACACCCACAGTCAGGCACTCTCAACAACATAACCTTACACAATAAGACATGCTGCCACAACATCTGTTTATACAACGAAATTAATCAGTGACTAATTTTAATAGTGATTTTAGCAAGGAAAGTGTAGCTCCCTAGGGATGATTCTTGGATCAAAACATGTCGGAGAAATTTTAATGTCTTAATGTGGAATTTTTATGTATGTGCTTCAGTTGGTATACTATTAAATAATGCGTTGAAGAATGTTTACCAGCGCATAACTGAAAAACAAAGGATAACAAAGGATGATCAGTAAGGTGAAAAACACAACTATCAATATATGGCTAATTGATGGTGTTTATTAGCAATGTAAAACTACATGTTTCGGACTATAGCGGCCTTCATCACGTTTTGACAACTTTCTTGTTTTAAGAGTTATATATAAACCTGATGATGGCCGCTATAGGCCGAAACATGTAGTTTTCTATTGCTAATAAACACCATCATTTAGTCATATATTCATAGTTGTGTTTTTGACTGAATTTACCTCACCTTATAGTTTAAACACACAACAGGGATGGCACACCTCAGAGGATGGCACACCTCAAAAAAAGGGTGATCAGGTTGCAGACGCCTACTATTATGTTGACGTGGAGGAATCATTTGTCAGCTATTAAATGCACATGGGGTTCATGACGTTAGGCATTTTGAAATACATACAGCACAGCCACTAGTGCCTGAGCCCAGTGCCTTTCAAATAGATAAGGCTATCGAAAACAGAAAAGGCTCAAATCAAGTACTGATAAAATTCCAGCAGAACTGAGCAAATCAGGAGGTAGAACAATTCGTTCTGGAAGCAATTAGTTTATTAATTCATTTTGAACAAGAAGGAATTGCCCAAGAAGTGGAAGGAGTCGATCGACTGACACATTTCAAATGGTCATAGATAATATGTGGTAAGAGGAAAAAATAAACAGTCTATAAATACATCCAAGTTTGCTATTTATTACCCACAGATTACAAGCTTATTTTCTGAACATCAGGCAGATGGCCTCCGTTTACATCAATGCATTTTTGCAAGCGTGTCTGGAAGTTACCGTTCACGCGCCTCCGTAGGTCCTCATCAATAGCCGCAACTTCGTCAGCAATTGCTTGTTTCAGTTCTGGAATAATCATGATACGCCTCCGGAACACACGGTCTTTCAGGAACCCCCACAGGAGAAAATCTGGTACAGTAAGGTCTGGCGACCGAGCAGACCAAGCGATGTCGCCGAAACTACGAACACATTTAATAGGTTGTTGCACGTTCCAACGCTCCATTGCGACTGATCATATGAAATGGCGTCCTCTCCTCTACCTTCCCTCTTCCTGCCAATCATGACAAGCTATCGTGCCGGCGCAATATTCAAATTTTAAATGTGTCAGTCGGCTCCGCAACACCCTGTATAAGAAGGGCGATAAAGCAGATTGTAGTAATAATCGAGGCAGGTCACGTTTAACAACTACGTACAAAATTATATTCCACGTCCGTCCAGTACTTGAGAAAAATGGAAACACAATGAAGCAGAGCATCAGCTATTTACAGACTTCAAGAAAGCTTATGATTCAGTTAGGATAGAGGCCTTGTATGATATTATTATTGAACTTGGTATCTCTATGAAAATTGTCCTACAGCTAATAAAAATGTTACTTAAATGAAATCTATACCAGAGCCCGGGTAGACAAAATTTGTTTGACACTTTTGCTTTTATCAATGGTTTGAAATAAGGAGATGTTTAACCGCCATTACTTTTCAGCTTTGTTTTAGAACAATCCATTAAGATGGTTCAGGAAACCAGTTGGGGTTTGAAAGTAATGGTACACATCAGCTTCTGACATAAGGTGACAATGTTAATAAATTGGGTGGAGTCATACATGCTATTAAGAAAAATATAGAAGCTTTAGTAGTCGCTAGTAAGAAGACTGGTCCAGATGTAAATGCCGAAAAACCCCTACGTATAAGTTGCGTCTCGAGACTAGCAGGCAGCACAAAGTCTCAGGGTTAAAGATAAATCCTTTGAAAACGTGGAACAGTTGAGGTATTTGGGAACAAACCTTACAAATTAAAATTCCATTTATGAAGAAAGTAAGAGCAGACTGAAGTCAGGGAATGCTTTCTATCGTTCGGTGCAGAATTTTTTTTGCCTTCCACGTTGCTACCCAAAAATATAAAGATTCAGGTACACAGACACATAATTTTTTCTCTTGTTTTGTATGGGTGACAATCTTGGTTTCTCACACTGAGGGGGAAACATAGACTGAGGGTGTTCGAGAATGGGTGCTCAAGAAGACATTTTGGGCTTAAGAGGGACGAGGTAACAAAACAGTGGAGAAGAGTACATAACGAGGAGTTAGTGACCTTTATTCCTCACAAAATATTATTTGGTTATTTGTGGAAGACAAGAGAGGTGCATACAGGGTTTCGGTGCGGACAGCTGGGAGGAGGAGGCACTTGGAAGACCTATGCAGGGGCATGAGATTATAATACTAAAATGGGCCTTCAAGAAGTGGGATTGGATTATATCGACTGATCTGGCTGTGGATAACAACATGTGTCGGACGCTTGTGAATGCCGTTTTGAACATTCAGTGTCCATAAAATGCGGGATATTTCTTGACCAGGCGAGGACCTGTTGGCTCCTAAGGAAGTACACTGCTCCATGGAGTCTACATTTTCCCTAAGACTTTCTCTTGTTGTTACGTAATAATCGATCTTCACCTTCCAGAATATCTCCGTTTCCTTCCTCAGATTTAATACCAAAAGGAAGATCCACCCTTTTGGCGTAAAAACATAAAGAACCTACACAGAGATATAACTTCATTATTATTAATATTAATATTTATTTACTGCAACTGGGCTATTACCTGGTGGCAGTGGTTATTTTACATGTATACAAATATGAAATTGGTTACTAATAAATTAAGTCGGGAGAGCTATATGAGAAGCATGTAGTGGCAACTTGGAATGTTGTGAACCATCTCAGCATTTGCTTGTAGACACAAGGATACCAAGAAAAACCTGTGTCGAGGTGGCCGGTCGCAGGACCTTCCGAATACTGACTTCTAGCCAGCGGTCCGGCATTTAAAGTAAACACAGCAATGCACACACAGTACAACAAATACACATAAGATGACAACAAAACACACAAGACAACTACAACAATACACACGGTCAACTAACAACAATTACACACAATACAACTTAAAACTAGCAACAATAAACACGAGACAAATTATAATACAACATGTACAAAAGGTAAAAACACCCAAGCAAGACAGTACTGTGTACTGTTTCTTGTAATTGTTTTTTTTAATCATTAATTCACTCACGTTTTCACCCCATTCCTTCACTTCTCATCAGTTACTACTCCTATAATCCTTTTCCATAAAGACTCGTCCCCCCCCTTCCTTTCCCTATACTGCACTTCATTTCACCTTATTCCACTTCATTTTGCTTCGTTCACTTCACTTCACTTTATTTCACTTCGCTACACTTCATATTAGATAACTTTACACTTCACTTTAGACTTTTCATTTCACTAGACTTCGCTTCAGTATATATGAAGTATGATAAATAACCATCTTAAAACCTCACATCTTTACCGTTACAGTGACGAAAGTCATAAAGAGGTCCTCGATTGACAGCGCCGTATCATCCAGGTTACCTTATAATAAACAATTTCCAATCCAACACACCTGCAATTGCACCACAGCCAGTAGCCTACAACGGCGCTAGGCTTTTGCTGTAATATAAAGGTTATTCCATCATTCGACTTAATCAGCTTCTTGTAGCTAACTTTAATAACTTATTCTTTTCAAATCTAAAATTTGTTTATGCACAAACTTTGACTTTGAGTTTTGCCGACATTATCCAACAACAAAACAAAATATCAGAAAGCTTAGTTCTTCAGAAAACACAAAACAAACAACAGAAGCCCTTTAAGGCGAACACCCAAGACTGAATTCATTTCTAACAACCATGTAATGAGCTGAAGCCACGGAACTCGGTGCAGTTGAAGCAGCGTTATTCGAATGCCAAAGAAGAGAGGCACACTGGAGTCATCCAAGGTAATTAATTCCTATTTAACTTGTGTTAAGATCCGTACAAATAGACCATGGACCTGAACGAGCGCTCTAATGCCTGTATCATGCACAGCTCTGTTCAGCCCATTACTTTACCTAGAGCACGATCATTAGCAATAATACATTGGGCCATCATGTTGCGGCAGTCTAATGCCATTATAGACTACAGAGTACAGTCACATACAAACACATATTGTTTTTGTACAATATATATATATATATATATATATATAAATATAAATAAATAATTACTATTACTTATAGTCAAAGCGTAACGATATTTATCAACAGTACACTTTATTTGGGACTCAAATATCATGGAAATAAACAAAAATTCTTTTCTTATATATTACTTGTTTGGACTGAAGGTTCAGTTTGCTTCCTTGAAATTAATAGAGAGGGGTTTCATTTACGTGTCGCTGTCTGAACTGGCTACTCGACTGAACTGTATCGAATCCAAGAAAGAGAGTACAAGAGAAGAAATAATTTTAGTAACGACTTTAACAATTTAATTCCTATAATGAAAACGAACGAGATCCATTATTTCTCACATTTATTTGATAAAGTATTCTACATGTTTCGGACAGGTCCACTGTCCATCATCAGAAGTATCTCAACACTGCATACACGCAGTAGGTATTTGTCATTCTAGTTCTGTTGTTGTCAGTTGACGCCTACAGAACTAGCATGACAAACACCTATTGCGTGTATACAGTGTTGAGATACTTCTGATGATGTACAATGGACTTGTGCGAAGCTGACGCCAACAGAACTAGCATGACAAACACCTAATACATGTATACAGTGTTGAGATACTCCTGATGATGGACAGTGGACCTATCCGAAACATGTCGAGTATTTTATCAAATAAATTTGAGAAATAGTGCATCTCGTTGGCTTTCATTATAAGAAGGTACCACGTTGCACGGTCCTCTGAATGTCAAATTAAAAATTTAACCTACGTTATTATTACAATTATTTAAAGATTACTGTTTAGGTTTTAGTTTACTTAACGGCGCTGATAGTGTTGAATTATTACGTGAAAGCAAAGCTAAAAAGAGGAACACGGACGCTTAATGCCCTCTAGTTATGTAGTTTGTCGGAAAGTAAATCTGAGAAAAGTGTATGTTCATATATCCTTAACAAAATGCCAAACAAAATCACAAAATAAATATGACGGATAAAATTATTCGAAAATGTGGGGAGAGTTCAAATACTAGGCAACCAAACAAACAATCAATCAAAATTGCTAGGAAGTAGAAATTAAGAGAAAATTAAATTCAGGAAATGCTTCATAACGTTCCTTCCAAAATCTTCTGCGTTCCAGGTTTATTCCTAAAAAGAAGGGAACAGGGTGTAAAAATTGTATAGTTTTGTAGGATGTTTTACATGGGGTGAAACTTGGTCGCTTATTAAACACGCTCATCATCAGGAGCATTAGATCTTGAGTTGCAGTATATGGTTTTCTGCACCGAGTTTTTGGATGGGTGGTGGTCTTTAGAGCCGCTACGTAGGTCGTGTGTACGGTGCGGATGGTGCCGTGCGACCGTGCGAGCGCACGGTCGCACGGCACCATCCGCACCGTACACACGACCTACGTAGCGGCTCTAAAGACCACCACCCATCCAAAAACTCGGTGCAGAAAACCATATACTGCAACTCAAGATCTAACGCTCCTGATGATGGGCGTATGCGCCTGAAGCATGTCGAGCTAAGAATACATCAATAAAATTACCTGGTTGCATTAAGTTGGCAGTTACTTCATTTTATGAGGAAGATGCGCGGTCAAATAGCCCTCATTTTTGGATCATCAGCTTAAATGCTCACTTAAATTATCCAAACTTACAATGAAGACAAGATATATGCTGTACAGTGTGTCAGAGCACAAAGTATTCATTTTTCTGAGAATATAATCAAAAAATTTTTATAATATATTAATATATAAATATTATATATTTGAGCCTATAAGAAGTAAAATAAAATAAATATTTAAATATTATACATAGAAAATGTTATGAATCTGTATATAAAATGTGAATAATACAGGAACCAAATACGTTAAAATTATGAAACAAACTGCATTTTGAAGGAAAAAAAACGGAGATTATATACCGTGTTTAAAATACTCAGTACCTATAATTGTTGAATAAATATATAAAATGCAACTTTGGAGGTTATCGGTGCGGTACGACCACTATAGTTGACATTAGGCGTCAAAAGGTTAAGGGGTATACACACGCCTAGACAGTCATGGAATTCCATGCCTCTTATAGAACCAAAAGTTTTATGTTTGTGTATACAGCAGTCGGCCTGTAAACTCAGTCCCGAGCCACAATAACCGAGTTCACATTATATTTTATTTAGGTTTATTTTAATATTACCTTTCCTTCTGTTTTTTTGACGAAAACCATCCTATTACGCAATAACAATTCTACAATATATTATATACCGTCAGTACACAACAACATCAATATAGTGACATAATGTACGAAATAGGTTACACTCTGGCTACACGTTTCGACCATAAATAGTCATAATCAGGCCAATAAATAACATTTTGTTTAAGGTACAGAAAGTTATTACTCAATTAAATTACTCCTTCTGTGTCTACGTTTCGGTGGTAAATCTGTAATGTAATCAATAAATAAACTTTCTATGCATTCTGATATATTATTCAGTTCTTCCACCAATGCACATAGTTCTCAGGGTAATTATACATATCCGAAATGTCGACTCTTCCGTCGTGACGTGTGCGGAAGTAGTTTTTTTCCCCCCTCGCAATCAAGAATATTTACAGTTACCAATTCTCCACCTTTAACTACATGCGAAGGTACAGCGTAAGTTCTCCTCATCATTAAATATGAACAACGCATGAACAGATAAAAACATACAAGGACAACAGCATTTACAAGATAAGTCATCTTAATGACTCGTCAAAAAGAAATTTCGTCGGGTTTTCTTTTCCTTTTTGCAGAAGTGTTGTTTGAAAATTATACCTATGCCAAAACTAGCATCAATGTTGATTCCTAGTAAACAATTTTGTTTAATAATCAGGTTACACTTTCTTGTAGTTAAGAAAAGATAATTTCTTTTAATATGTATTCGTCGTGGTATAGACCTTAGTAGCCTTACACAGTCTGAGCCTAATAATATGGCTTTATGTGCGCTGTAAGTTAATTACAATACTTTGTAATCGCATCTCGGTGGCCGGTGCTTTGGATAGCTTCTTCATTTACAGAAATAAGCGACCAAAAGATAAGACCAATAAGTTTAACCCTTACCCTGCTAATGTGCAGAATATGGTGAGCTCCTAATAATGCCAGCAGATGGCAGATGGGATTTAACTCGGCGCTTAAAGTATCAAGGTGCGCTGCCTCGTGTCATTACAAAGCCATACTTTCTTATAACAAAACCAACTAGATGCACTATTTTCTCAAATTTATTTTTGGAATAAAATTCTACATGTTTCGGACAGTTCCTCTGTCCATCATCAGGAGTTTTTCACTGTACGCACAGTAATTGTACATGTCATACAGGTTTGCTGACAGCTGTCAGCAAACCTGTATGACATATACCATTGCTGTGTTTACAGTGAAAAACTCCTGATGATGGACGGAGGAACTGTCCGAAACATGTAGAGTTCTATTCCAAAAATAAATGTGAGAAATAAGTGCATCTAGTTGGCCTTATTATAAGAATTTATCACGATGCACGGTCACCTGAACATCAAAAGCTATACGTCTTTCGTCAGTAACGCAAAATGTTGCGGTAAGTTTTGCGTCTACAGAATTCAAGTACGAAATGTAGCCCTTCATTCATTACTTAAAAGTTCGTTTATGAATGTGTATGTGAAACAAGAGACAGGGAATTTTTCCAGATATTTATAACCACCTACCAGACAACATGGTGTCAATAGCCAGACGACTGCAATCAACAAAGGAGCATCACATCTTACAAAAAGTACAATAAAACAGACATAATGATAATGTTCCCTCATTTCTTTATCTCTTTTCTTATGTTCCACTTACCTGTAAATCCTTATATTTTACTAAAGTTTACTGCCTTTACTTGTCTTTCGCTCCATTACTCAAGGAGAGCCCAGGTTATCCTAATCGCACACAATAATGTAACATCATGTACAAGTAAAGCATTCTCTACTGCCCATGCCATGCAGGCACAGAACGATATAAAGATATAGCTACATTCATTCTTAACCTTCGCACTAGACAGAGGTGAATGTTTAATTTCAAACACCGGCCGCTTTAACCCCGACAAGGACCGCGGCCTCTTCTGTGGGCCCCAGATCCAATCCGACCGTTTTGGATCAGAGAAAAATCTCTTGCCGCTACTGGGATTCCAACCGTCCAGTCTGTAGAGTAATCGCTATACCGACTATGTTACTCCGGCTCATAATATTAAAATGCATCTTAAAGAAGCAAGATGAGAGGATGTGGACGGAATTTATCTTGCTCTGGGTAGGGAAAAATTGCGGTCGCTTGTGAATACGGTAATGAACTTTCGGTGTCCATAAAATCTGAGGAATTTGTCGACTAGCTGAGAAACAATTGCCTGCTCAAGAAGGAAATTGCTCCATGAAGCTAACTAGTGCTCCTGTTATTCTCTTTTCTTTCTCTTATGCATCTTCCTTGTTCCAATTTGGTACGTCATCATAAAACAGTCCTTTCAAGCCACACAATTCCTAATACCAGTCCACTAGAGCCGCAGTGCAAATATATCCTTCACTACAACCGTAACGTTTTATATACAGGGGTGCTTATAAGTCCTTAGCCCGACCAGGAAGGATACAAGCTAATGTTTCTGTCAGAGTGGAGTGAATTTCCTTCGGCGTCTTGCTTTACAGAGGGGGGGGGGACCTTGATGACAGCTCGCGTCTCGATGTTGTTAATAATTGCGCGCTTCTCTAACATGCTTCCAAGCTTGTTTCCTTCCTGGTCGGGCTAAGGACTTATCAGCACCTCATCATCCTCAGGCCCTTCTAAGAATACATATCCTTACTTAGCAATGTTTAAAACGCGCTGTGGGATCCCAAACGCTTACATTCTTGATAAAACTATGTATAAAATGCATGTGTCCTTATGTTCATAACGACACATGCATTTTATACATAGTTATATCAAGAATGTAAGCGTTTGGGATCCCACAGCACATTTTAAACATTGCTAAGTAAGGATATGTATTCTTAGAAGGGCCTGAAGATGATTCTATAAGAATCGAAACATGTTGCCCTAATGCAATAATAAACATAATAAAGTTGTTGTCGTGTTTGATGCTTCATTGTATATTTGTAAACCTTAGAATACCCACACTCATCCATGAAAGTGTAATATTAGAATAGAAGGTAGACGGTTCAGGCAAGAGTGGTAAACAGGGTTAAACTGGATTACAAATGAGTCCAGTTGTGGGCTTATGTAAATAGAGTACGAAACACTTTAATGAATGTGGGAAATGCACATGCATTCTGGAATGTATTCAAACCTTTATTTAAAAAAAAAAAACTAACTTCAGCTCTGTTACCACACCATGTTCTAGTTGTGCATGTTATAGACCAGAAGGGCGTCTTTATATGAGCGTTGTGTACTAAACTGGTCATACTCGAAAGACAACACATACTTTTATCTCTGCCCCAAGGTGTTACATCATCATTTTGCGGTGTGAAAGAGACACAGTCATTCATTTCTAGTTCTATTGAATTCTTATAATAGCTATAATGTTTCAATAAACACATCTAATACGAATACACTTAATAAAGCATCCCACACAACAGAAAACCCGCAGGTTGTAAACAAATTAAAGTTAAAATTATTATAAAATATAACCAATTTCATCCAATTCTTTGGCTTTGGTCAGAAAACTGAAGTGAATTATCAGACCACTCGCCCCTACAGTCCTTTCTCCTCAAACACAATATTTCTGTTACATCAAGTACATTATTTCTTTCATTCTTCTTTTTTTTTTGTCTCCACTTGTAGCGGCCCAACTACCACGTCGTGACATCACGAACAAGTTTCATACTTCAATTTTCTAACGTTTTGCTCTGTTTAAAAGCAGTAGGAAGCCGACTGTTCCACCACATCTGTTACCGCACAATGTAACAATTACCGGATAAGAAGACCTTTGTGCCCTCTGGAAATGACATGCGCACATGGCGGTAGGAATACACCTATTTTACGTTCTGAGTATTGCAGGATCCCCATCACTACAATAAATACCGTATGTAACAAATAACATTTTCCAAAATCACCTTCTTTTTTCAGCCAGATATTCATCCTACTGTCCAGACCACCTACGCATTAATTAATTCGGTCAGTAAACAATACATTATAGGAGTCAGTATAAAATTTAGTCTGAAATTGGCTTTGAGCGACGATATCTTGTAGGGAGGCTAACTGTTACAATTCGGGGTCGAGATTAAACGTGTCGAAGAATATCTCTGCCTCTATCATCAAGAAATAATATAATTCCTTAATAACAGAGCGAGAAAAAATGTGTGACAAACTTCACTTTCGATCTGTGATTAATTTGTTCGCCATGCTAAATTCGGTGTTTGTAAGGTGATAACAAGGTACTGACATCCGGATGCAAGTCGCAAGCAGAAGTCTGAAGGAAAATGCGTAATGAGTAGCCTCATGTCGTAAACCTAGAAAATTATTGCTATATACAAAATCAAGGGAATTAGAGAGGCAGGTCATGCAGTATGCACAGGAAATGACACATACAAAACTAATATCCAAAATCCTCGAGATAAATAGGCGAGATGGTGTAGTCGCTGGTCATAGTAACCTGGCTACGGACTAAACGATCCGGAGTTTGGATCCCGGCAGAGGCAAAGGATTATTCTGTTTTACAAAACGTTCGGACCAGCTCTCGAACCAATCCGGCTTTCTTCTCAAAGGGTACCGGGGGATTAACCATGGGGATAAAGCGACCGGGGTGTTATGCTAACCGCTTATATTCTTCTAAAGCCCTACATACGTTTTTGGCTTTACAGGATACACGATCCTTTATGTTGACCATTAAATTTGATAACATTAATTTGGATCATAAAGAATAGGTGAGTAAGAGTATGGAGTTGATCCAAGTCGCTCGGGTTATCGACCGGTATCGAGTTCTTCAAAACACTGTAGGATTTAGAATAGCTTCAGCTTTCTTGATCGGTTAAGAGACTGTAACTTTCAAAGTAGAATCCACTTCTTGGCGACAGACAATAGGATATCTTGAGTCCAGTCATTGCTCTACAGTGCAGTTCTGCACGTCCATCAGCAACCTCAATCAGCCTGTCAGCAAACGGTTACGTTTCACTATTAAATTTCTCTATACATTCGTACGGCTGACATTAACTTCACTAGGTGCATTCGTCTAATGGTCCAGCCTACGCACAGTAGCGGCAATTAAAGGGGCTTCCGACCAAATACGAGAACTCATTAATATGTATTAAACTGCCATCTCTACCTGCCTGTGGCTTCTTTTTGATCTTAAGTCGCACTCACTAATGAATCGCACATAAAAACTCTTAATACGATTCTTTTGTGCAAGTGACCGTTAATTTTACTTGAAAAGATAATTAAGATCTGGAGAAAATACAGCTTTCCCCCCCCCCCA
>Ga0131853_10020909_pt1 | contig 11881 bp, 7 predicted proteins | sample TergutLab28metaG_FD_92764 | JGI IMG/M metagenome (GOLD analysis project Ga0131853, IMG submission 92764) | Labiotermes labralis P1 segment gut microbial communities from Petit-Saut dam, French Guiana - Lab288 P1 (version 2) (version 2) | ecosystem: Host-associated > Arthropoda: Insects >...
TAATAATAATAATAAAGCGTAATAAATCTATGGGACTAGTAATCTGTGCAGCTGAAAGGAAGCTTTATACATTCTGCTCAGAGCAACTTGCTCAGTATTATTGATCAAATTGCTGTTGGTACTCGGAGTGCTTCGGGCAGCCCGTATCGCAAGCAGTCAATTGAACCACATCCTTTCTTTACGCCAGACTTTCAACTACTAGAGAGAAATAAGAATATCAAATACACACACTTCACGTAAACATGTTACTAGACATTTGAAGTTCAGTGCTTCTGGTTTTACTCAGAATACATGCGTAATGTCCATCATTTCCGTTAATTTGCGGTATAACTGGCCTATTGCAGTGACTTTGAATACACTCAGTTTAATTTATTAGTGACGAGCCCATCCAAGTGATTAACGTTGGGTGATAACATAGCATTGACACTGATGTGTCTAAGGCAGACTTCGAATGAAAATTACTGTCATCATAAAAAGGTTATTCATTTTACATTCTTTTTATGTTGAAGATTTGAAACATGAAATTCAATGAAAGATTATTTTAAAAATTTAGTTTGAACTACAAAAGACACACATTCCTTCTACTTTACACATCCAATAATGTTAATGATGTGTAGGAAGGTAACAGCTGTTTGTTGTGAGAGTCCTACAGAACACCTGAATACACTGTATGGACAAAATGCAGAATTTTGTGATGTTAAAGCAGGTGCTACGTTGATGGGCATTTTGTTATAGAGGGATGACAAATATGGACAGTCCTTAAAGTGTTAACAAGTACAGTGCGGAGGAAAGGTTCCTGGAAAAAACACACACAAACAATTTACTTGGAATTGGAAAGGTAACAAAGTTTCTAGCAAATAATTTAAATTGGTCGATAAAGAGTTCATTGTATTTTTTACGTTTGAAAGCGAAAAGCGAAACACTCGTTTTAGTGTGGCTTATTAGCGGAGATTAATGTAAGTTATTTAGGAGTACACCTTCATTTCTTGGACACGTTGTAAGTATCCAGTAAATTTAAAAGATAACATTTTTATGTGTTTTCTAGAAAGAATGTGCATCGTTGAACCCGTATTTTACAACAGAGTTTTTTTTTCACAGTTACGTGGCAAGCTAAAACATACATTCAGCTAAAAATACTGAGAATCAGTCATTTGTAATGTCTTGCATCAGGCCAAAATTTTACACTTTGGAACGTGAATTCGTATGTTCGTGTTTGGCACCTATATATCTATCCATTTATACAGGGTGTATCTAAAATTATTCTACATCTGTATATCATAGTTAACGAAGCTGATAGTTCCATGAACAGGATAACGTGAAGTGAAGCAATTAATTACCCACAAAAATTAAATTAATTGGTGTAGGTGTTTTCCTGTTGCAGTTCTTATCACAAAGTTTTGTGTCGTACAGAATCTGTTGATGTATTGTGTGTACAGAAATGTTGAATGTTTGTTCTGAGATTAATGCAAGGCACGGCAACACACTGTGTAGTCAGAACGTAGACTTTCTGAGAGTTAAAACTGGTGGTACACAAAGTAACCACTGGATTTAAAACACCCAGGTTTTAACATTCAATCCCGCTGGGACATGACGCCTAGTGGGTTAGTAAATAGTACGTAATGACTTTTTGTAGTTGTATGCTAGCTGCATCTTCATGCTAGACGTTTTGCCTTACCCTGAAAAAGGAGTGACTAAGCTTATTCGAAAGTTCGGTAAATATAACTTACCGATCTACACGACATGATATCCCAACACGACTGTGAAAGGCACAAGTACAGTATTTCATTATTACATATTCTATTACGCATTGAAAATTACACCTGTAGGACAGAAGTCTAGATCAAAGAATTTGCTTACGTAGCCCACAAACGTTCACCCTAGAGCAGACCACGAAGACCCAGAGGAGGATTAGAGGTATAAACCTACTCTTTCTTTAACCTCGGCGCTAGATGGGGTGGGTGGTCAACGCCACCTCCTGGACGTACGTCGCCCATACTGTTAAGAATTTAAAATTGTCAATTTATCGTACACATATCTTTTAAGACCGTCAGAACAACGTCTCCTCTGGTTCACCAGTGCCAAAAGACGTTGAACATCTCTTTCCGGCATGCAGTGGAGGTATATTGCTGGAATAAGAGGTAATGAAATCGCCGATGGGCTCGCAAGGGGCGGCTCTGCTCTGAGGTTTCTTGGACCCGAGCCGGCCCTGGGGGTCTCTAGGCGTGACTTACAAAAGAGGCTCGGTCGCTGGTTGGTCAACCAGCATGGGGCTCAATGGCGTGGTCTTGGTGATACCCAAAGACAGGCTCGAGAACTCATCTCGCGACCCAGTGTGTGTACCAGGGCTAAATTTTTTACCTTTAATAGGACTCAATCCAGGGCTGTAACTGACCCCCTTACGGGTCATAACACCCTGAGGAGACATCTGTACCTACCATGGCTGCTTGACAGTCCATTGTGCAGGAAGTGCGGGGTGAGAGAGGAAACCTCGGCCCACATTCTTTGTTAGTGAGAGGCTTTGGCCTCACTCAGACATGCGTATCTAGGCTCCTCTATGTTGGAGACGGAGGATATTAAGAGTTTAGGCTTGGGGGCCATCTGGAATTTTAGTAAGGTTACGGGGCACCATGATTCGATATGGAACACAAAGGGCCCCTTAAATCAAGGCCTAGGTGCATCTGGGCTGAGAGGACCCGAACCCAAATGCATATCAATCAGTGATCAGTCAATTACACATATCTTTATTCAAGGAAGCAGAGAGGAAGGAACGCTGTCTGAAACGATTACATACGATTTTGTACCTCAAATTAGGCCAGAACTGTGTCATTCCAGTCCTCTTTCAATCATCATTCACTGATCAGTCTACCATCCGACACTGTGCAAGGTGGGCGACTGACAGTGTTGTGAATAAGCTATAACTAAACAAATAAATACGCAAGATGGATGGCTGTGTTCGTTGTCGAAAGCCTTTACCTAAAAACGTATTATGTCGTTGCTAATTATCGTACAGATTCTCACTTGAATGAAGCTGGCGGTTTGGATAATGGCATCGGGTCATTAACTGTTTTACACAACATTAGGTAACTATTGGGTCACGGCTGACATTCTAAACAACAGAGCGAATTTTGAACGAAGGGTACGAAGTGCGGAGCGTCAAGATTGAAACTGAGTTTCACAAAGTGTCTACCGCCGTAGACATCACTCATCTTCATCGTAAGCTGATCATTTATTAAAAAAATGACCACATTCTGTTATTTCATGTGCTCACGGCAAAGAGTGTGTATTATGAACGCAATGTAAGAAAAACTTAAATCCGTACGATATTTTCGTTTCTCAAACCAGCGCTCGTATTTTGATCTAATTTAACAATTACGTATCTACACGACAACTTGCTGAAAGCCGTTAATTTTGGTTCGTATGTTACAAATACGAATCCTGCTTTATATAACGACGTAATTAAATTCATTCTCTTTTCTCTGGAACTCTCCCTGATGTACAAAGTTTTGTTTAAAACTATGATTTTATTTTCTTTGGTACTTCGATTAAAGTAAGTATCCAGTTATATTTCACTCACTGACAGGAAGAAAATTATCTTGGCAGTCAGAGCTGTTACTTGAACCATTTTCGTGTGTATCAAAACAGACAGTATGCAATCAGAAGTGACCCCACTGATGCATGCAACAGTTACAACGTGGCCATGATGCAACATATTCCTCGAATCTGGAACGGATTCTGATAGACGCTTATTCTTCATCCGTGGATAATATAGCTTAGTCTGCTGAAACTTCCATCTCTTCCATACCGACTTCACTGCCCTTCCGGAACTCCGTCCTTATTACTTCAGTTGTTATTATAAGATGAACTTACAGAATGGAAGGGGTACGCCGTTGAGGAACTGCGCTACAAGCCGGAAGTTCGCGGGTTCGATTCCCGATGGGGTCCTTCCGGCCGCACTGTTGCCCTTGGGGCGATTCACCCTCTAACAGAAGTTTGTACCAGGGGTATTTCCTAGGATGGGGCGTAAAGACGGTCGTTGGGTACGTCTGACAACCTTGACACATTCATGTGCCGCTTGTCTGGAAATTTTGGGAGCACCAGTATCCTGGAGTCCTAAGGGTCTGGCTAGGACTGTAGAGATTGCTTTGCCACCACAGAGTGGAAATTTGCGTTATGTTTTGTACTAAGGAAACTTTTAAATACACACTTTGTGCACTTATCACAAGAAAACACTAGTCTGTCTTCATAATGGACGATTGTTGGAAAAATATGGTAGAACCAGACAGGCGACAATATAGTACTGAACATGCGCATTTCATGCTGGATAACTAAGGCTACAGACACACACACACACACACACACACACACAGAATATGTAATACTTATTGATTTTCCACGGCAACAATGGTGACACGAACGCGTGTCAGTGTTAGATATACGTCCTCTACCTTACCTGTCCTGTGGCATCTATGCGTAGTTCTTTCAGATTTTCTCTTTTCATCAGATTTTTCGAAATAGAGTTAGTATATTTATAATTTCCTAGTAAATGCTACGTATCCCATTCATCGCATTCTTCTCGGTTTGATTACTGCAATAATATCCTGTGGAATGTGCACTTTGTGAAGTTCAGGTGAAGAATCCATTCACATCCGAGGCCCTGTGTAACGGTTCGTAATGTCAGAGGTACCAAATATAATTGTGTGTTGAAGTAATACTGAATTATAACATCTAGATTTTCACTCTTATGTGGAGCGTTTTGTTCTACAGAACATTACGTTTCGACCGATAATAAATGTGTGGAAAAAATACAAGTGGGTGCTTTTTTTTTGGTGGGCGTACTAAATACATAAAACAAAAAATAAACGGCTAGAAAGGAATTTGTGCTATAGGAATTTTGCAGCTTGATCAAGTGCTTTGAATTGCGAGTTTTAGCAAACTCTGGATAATGTCAGATGATTGAAAACTTGCAATCCTTAAATCGAACATTGGATGCTATTCTGGGTCATTTCGTTTTATTTCATTTAGCATTATATACTTATATCCATTTTTAATATTGTCCTTAACTCTACTCGACATTTCAGATTGCAAAGTAATTGAATATAATAAATTTCGCTTAAATTCAAACATAATAGTCTACTTTTGCCGCCTAATATTTTGCTATAAAATAGGCACATTCAGTGCTGTTGTTGAACTCCAAGTTCAAAGCACCAGTTTTTCAAAAGAAAGAAATCATACAGGCGAAACTAATTAGTGTTATAATGAAGGCATTGTTTTGTAGAATCATTAGACAAATTTTTGAATGAGGACCTTTTGCTTGTGACAAATAATAAACATGGAAGAGCACAGTATATAGTACTTTTATGCCGGACGTAAATAGAATGCAAATAGCTCAGTTAGTAATAACGTCACAGTCTTAGCTGATTTTATGGCATTACTGAAGGATTTAAAGCTTAAACAGATCAGGTTAAGTTAGACTACATTTCCGGAATGTACAGCTATAAATCGAAAGCGCTGAACAATAGCGTAATTGCAACATAGGAAGTTGTTTCGTTTCTGTTAAACTTCAACACATTGGTTATAATATTTACCACCTATTGATTGATTAATTATCTAACCCCCATTAAACAGGTACTTTTGTGATGCAGAATCAGTGTGTTTTCTGTGAGTTAGGAAACGAATATGTAAATAATATTAAGTTTAATTTAATATTTCAGAAGATTAACAGCCACATCTAGTGGTAGTGTTGAGTACTAAGTACTATAATGTGAAGAATTCTTGCGTTTCTACCACATATCATACTTAAGTGTTTTGTTCACTTTTCATAACCAATATCGTTGCTTCCCTAAGCAGAATTAACCGATTGATCTTTGTAATAAACATGGAACGTATTCTCTGTGAAGAAAGGTAAAGCAAACCCCTCTACAGACCTGGACAGACCCTGAGGGTTCCAGGAAGTTGAGGCTCCCAGTTTTCATGAGAGTAGGCACATGAAGGTGCTAAGGTTTTCAGCACTACGCTCCGGCTGCCTTTACCCCCCAGAAAATATTCGTGGTACTCATGTATGTTGGAGAATGAGTCGGCCCCAGGGCCATAGTTCGGCCGGAAGGGTTATGTCAATAAAAAATCTGTATGCGGTATGAAATGAATTTTTATAAATACGTATGATTAAGGTGAATGGGACTATTTAAAACTGTAGGCTTCTCCGTCCCTTGCTTTAAGGACTGCAATTTAAAATGCACGGTTCTCTGAACATCTACGTAGTCACTTGAGTACTGCACTGTCTTGGAAACAATTTAAAAGAAAATAAACCACAGGAAATCTGTTATCGGGATTAGACAACTTTTGCAATTTGAACGCTACTGGAATACGTTACCTTTAGTTTTTGGTACTTGTAATCTATGCATTATCATAAGTGACTGCGATATAATAAATATGAGCCGGAATAACTACAGTCAGATATAAGTTCTTTGTTGGGGCAGGAATTTTCCTCTTGTCCACCACGTTAGGATCGGATCTGAAGCTACCCGAGCGTGAACATTTTCACTTTCTTCCATCTCCTCGTAGTTCTGAGTTTCGTCCACATTAGTTCCTCTTCTCTTCTCTTCTCTCCATACCTAACATTCTTCCTACTATCGCAGTTTTTCTTCTTTTGCAGCTGTAAAGAACTTTAATATACAGAAATTCGGATCCAACATATGAATAGGACTAAGTAGCCGTTGGCTTATGTGACGGCAAATATCCTCGCGATGCATGTCTACGGTACAGATGGCAGACGCCCCATGTCTGACTGGGAGGCACAGGGACATCTTCTCGCAGTACCGTCAGTCGATTCATTGTGTTGTCCTTCACGTGGCTAGTCCGTAGCCTCCTCCACAATGAGTTCCCCAGACAGTGCGGTCTAGTGCTCACTCTTTCAAATACAGTATCCTGTTTGCTTTAAGGTCATCCAGAAGCTGCTTACGTCTTATTCCTCGTCTTCCCTTCCTTTCTATCTTTCCCTCAGTAACGTGTTTGAGAAGGCTTTTTCTAAGTAAGATATGACCATTTAAGTTAGCCTTCCTTTTTCTTACTCTATGTAAAATGTTCTTGTTTTCATTTCTCCAGTTAACACGCCGTTTGTTACAATGCGAAACATAGCAACATCATTATTTAAGAAACTAGTGACGGTCCGTCATATGATGAGGTTAACGTGAAATTCACGCGTTAATCCACGGAGCTTCTAATTTTAATTTCCAAAGATAATACTTCGACAGGCCCATTCGTTTACATTGCAGGACCCAGATGGACGATACGAAATAACAACTGTACCCGGTATTGACACCATAAATTTAAGGAGTCTAGCATTGTAGATGTTACGGTCAATTGGGGACGCTGCAGTACCCACCGAAACATTAGTTCCTGTTTACATCGTTTCTTGATAATATTTGCCATCTGACCTATCGTCAACTAATAGCGTAATCTGAAAAGCGGCGCTTTATGAAATGAGGATCCTGTAGAAGTGCGGAACATGTAATATCGAGGCTAAGGAAAGAAATGCGATAGCAAGTTAAGAGGGAAAATCTATGTTAAGAGCAGAAAGATTAAAAGAAGAATATAATAAAGGAACAAAATGAAATGGGGCTTGAAATTTTTGAAGAAAAAGGTAAGATGATTCCTGAGTATAGATGAAGTTGCTGAACAGAAACAAGGCACACAGAAGCTTTGACAAAAATCCGGGAAAAAGTTTTCTGATAAATGGATATTTAAAGAAATAAAGACAATGAGAAATGAACGTATAAAGGCACTAGAAAAGGAGAATATGCAAGGAATGCTGCTGAAAGACAGAAGTAAAATAAGAACGGAAGGAATACGAGGCGTGAAAACACAGCAGCCTAACGACGTCGTTACAAGAGTAATCATCCTTCCCGGGGTGTTGAATTCGTTCCTCGGGAAGGTACAGTCAGCCCAATTGACGTCCATGTTTACCATCTCACCTTGCACGTTCGATTAGTTTCTAGGGAAATGATGGGCGTAAAACTCATTAACGAAGCTTAATTATAGAACACGTGTCTCTTGTCTCTTGAATAGACCAGCCTTGGCACTTTACTCCTGTGTTAACGATCATTTACACTGTCTGGTGCTTCGTGGATACGAGTTAGTGCGATGTCACAACTTAAAACATGTAGCGTTCTTATGTTTATTAGGCAGTGCTATTCTGGAAGTCGTTTTCTAAGGAAAAGTGTTTATTTTTATTACAGTAAGATGCGAATATCGGTTTTGCGAAAAAGTCCGGCCAAAAACAGTATTAGGCGCGCTCGCTAAACTGTGGAAAGCGACTATTAGCTGAGTCTGTACGTCCGTCCTTCCGTTTATCTCTCAGCATGGAAGAACTCGCCACCCATTGGACGGCTTTTCACGAAATTTGATATTTGAGGTTTTTGTTCCCAAATTCTGCCAAACAAAAGGATTTTTAAAAAATCTGACAAGCATAAAAAGTGCCTTACATGAAGACCTGTGTTCTGTGTTCATTTGTGATCATTTCTCGCTTAATTCTTTTTGAATTAGAACTATTTCAGACAAAAGTTTAATAAAGAAATCAAAACGCACGTTTCGTGTTCTATTATATTTCTTTCCGAAAATCGAGCCGTTTATGAGATAGTGTGGCAACATATGGCAGATCTAGACAGGCCACAGGTGACAAGATAATACGGCGCATGCGCTTTGCATGCTGGACCACTAAGGCAAGATACAGACACACATTCATAATGTTGAATTTATTATACTAAATGTTTGTAACTCGACAACGGGGCGAAGGAAACATGTTTTTGCACTTTGATGGACACACTAAACAATTTTATATTGTGTGACAGCTATATCTACACATACAAGAATAAAAAGGTGAAGTACTGTTGCGTTTCCATTCCAACAATTGTTACGTGAACAGGTCAAAATGTAAAGCTACACGTACGTTGTCTTCTTTGGTAACCGAAGAATAAATCTGATAAGGTGAGTTTTCCAGGTCGTTAATTGTAGACTTAACAGAATCCCTGGCACTTATCCTAATGCGTTTAAGATGAAAATTCTAAAGTCTGTCTTTGTTTAGTGGCATTGCCATAGCCGGGTCTGGAGTGTCTCTTCTCCGAGGGATTGTTTTGCAGGAGCTATATTGGACAAAGTAGCCCTGGGATTGTTTTTCTTCCGAGTGCTTGGATCGTCCCTTGGCAGTATCATTCCACGGATGCCTCATACTTATATTCATTCATCTGTCACAAACGCCATGTAACCCGTGCAGTCGACGAAGTCATTAAACGAAGTACCTGTATCTATTTTTCTTTTATACTAACCGGTTATTACCTTAACACGGCTGTTGCCAAATATTTTCACTTCCGGTCTCCTTCTGGCTTTCAAAAATAACCACTCACATCGTTGCTGACGTAAATGTAGAGTGTCCTGATGATAGGGATCCAAAATTAGATATGTATTTATCAGAACTGATTGTAGATATCCGCGAATACATTCCAGTATCATTCGTAACAAGACATAGTTTGCTCTTGCTTTAATTAAACTGACTGTCGCTCGGCTCGTCGGTACTGGAGGTTTCCTAATAAGATATTCTAACTGTCATACGAAATAAACGCAACGTTAATTAAAGAAGTTTCGTGAATATTTTCAACACAACATTATTCATTCAATTTAAAAAATAAGTAAACTTCAAAGTAGCCATCTTTATCGTTGCACCGTGCATTTTATAGTTTATTTAAGTAAAAATAATTTTACTAACAGAATGCTGCCACAGCACCAAATTAATATAACGAATTAAATCACTGACTGTTTTAAACTGTACTTTAGCAAGGAACAAAGTATGCTCCCTGAGGATGATCGTTCGAAACATGTAGGAGCGTTTTAAGTGTTTAATGTAAATTTTAGATTATTGAAGGCTATATATATATATATATACGCATTTGTTGGTGTGTTACTTAAATATTCAAAGTAGCCATTACAGAATAGTGTTAAAAGGGTTTCATTGGAATTAGTCGCGGACCATTTGGGTTCTGCGGAGCACAGGTTGTACCACTGTCAGATACTTAACAAAGCTTTTAACTAACTGATAAGACTGAGGGCAGACATTTTACGACGCTTGCATGGACACCGCTTTCGGTCTGCAGTGCATTAAGCACTGTCCATAAAAAGCTAACTGCGTAGAGCCGTGACGTCTTTCGGAAATGAATTCTCACTTAGCTACCCAAGAATATGTCTGCCTTTCATGAAACCCGAGCAGTCATTACAGTCTTATTATAACTTATTCATTCCGTGCATTGTGACTAAATTTCTCATTTATAAAACTAACATAACCATACAGTGGGTTGTTTGACCGTGCATCTTCCTCATGAAATAAAGTGAAATATCAACTTGATGCAACTGGGTAATTTTATTGATGTATTCTTAGCTCCACATGTTTCGGGTACATACGCCCATTATCAGGAGCATTAGATGTTGAGTTGCAACATATGGTTTTCTGCACCCAGTTTGTGGATAGATGGTGGTGGTCTTGAGAGCCGCTGCGTAGGTCGTGTGTACGGTGCGGATGGTGCTGTGCGACTCGCACGGCAACATCCGCACCGTACACACGACCTACGCCACGGCTCTCAAGACCACCATCTATCCAAAAACTCGGTGCAGAAAACCATATGTTGCAACTCAACATCTAATGCTCCTGATGATGGGCGTATGTACCCGAAACATGTGGAGCTAAGAATACATTAATAAAATTACCTTGTTGCATCAAGTTGGCACTTCACTTTATAACCATACAGTATTTTGTTTATGGCTATTCCTACGTGCAGTAGCTGCAGTAATCACTACATATATAAAATGTATTGCTCTTGTAATGTATTATGCTTTAGTGAGTTTAAAATATTGATGTATAGACTCCCTGAAGATGGCGTAGTTCCGCCGAAACACGTAGCAGTAAACAAAGAACTGTCTTGTTATATATATTAGATGTGTATATGTTGGTGGTGTAAACGAGCAATTTAGTCGTTACACTGTTCAGATGAGTTCGTGGTGGACTGTTGCCAACACTTTAATCGCTCTGTCCCTGTGATAAGCCACCTGAATCAGGTCCAGCGTGCCCTGTATCATTTGACCACACAATTAATATACAAGCTTGGGGAATACATTTTGGACCAGGAGGGACGAGTTGACGGGGGAGTGGAGAAGACTACATACCGAGGAGCTGTGCTGTGTACTCCTCATCATATATCATTCTGGTGATCAAATCAAGCAGTGAGATGGCTAGGACAGGAGAGGCGCGTACAGGGTTTTGGTTGGGGACCCGAGAGATGGAGACCACTTGGCAGACCTAGGTGTACGTAGGAGGATAACATTTAAATGAATCTGCTAGAAGTGGAATGGGGAGACATGAACTGGATTGATCTGGCTCAGGATAAGGACGGGTGGCGGGCGCTTGTGAATGCGGTGATGAACCTTCGAGTGCCATACAATGTGGGAATTTCTTGACTAGTAGAGAACCTGTTAGTTTCTCTGCTCCGTGGAATAGTAGTAGTAAAGCTAAACTAGTCCCATTACAGGTCCGAGGTGCCCAGAGGGTTCCAGGAAGTTAAGATTCGCAGATTACGTGACAATGGCCCAGAATGGTGGTAAGGTTGTCAGCCTTACGCACCGGCCGCTCCTCCCCCCCCTCCTCAAGGAATACCCCTGGTACTCATTTCTGTTAGTGGCTGAGTCGACCCCAGGGCCATAGTGCGATCGGAAGGATTACGTCAATGAAAAATTCCAGTGACACCGTCTGGAATCGAAACAGAGACCTTCCGATTTGCAGCGCAGCATCTTAACCACTGTGCTACCGCGGTCTCCAGTAGTAGTAGTAGTAGTAGTAGTAGTA
>Ga0131853_10020911_pt1 | contig 11881 bp, 3 predicted proteins | sample TergutLab28metaG_FD_92764 | JGI IMG/M metagenome (GOLD analysis project Ga0131853, IMG submission 92764) | Labiotermes labralis P1 segment gut microbial communities from Petit-Saut dam, French Guiana - Lab288 P1 (version 2) (version 2) | ecosystem: Host-associated > Arthropoda: Insects >...
AGAAGGGTTAATTTTCCTGCTACAGTGACCAACATAACAAGCCACGCTGATAAGCGATTGGTAAATGATTTAACTAAAGATCATGAAAGATGAGAAATTTCTAGGTTAGAATTTGTTTCCAAAGTTCGTTACACATAAAATCGGCATGGACAGACTGTAGTTAAACAAATAGTTAAGTGCCTAATGGTTGTAATTATACTTCATAATTAAAATAAACGAAGGCTATTTTGTTGAAAAATAAGACAGTCAATGTACGTATGTTATATTGTGGAGCCTTCGTGTAACCATTGTTGCAGAGGGAAAGCAGTAAGTATTACATATTTTGACGTGTGTTTGTACACTTAATTATGTAGCATGCAATGCGCATGCGCCATACTGTCATCTGTGACTTGCCCGGCTCTACTGTATTTTCCACGTTGACTTATAAACGGCACTATTTTCGGAAAAACGTTGTTGAACATAAAATGAGTTTTGATTTTCTCTACAAGATTTGTCTGAAACATTCCCTTTCTAAGAACTGAGAGAGATATGATCAAACATGTGTATTGGTCTTCATGTAAAATACCGGCTATTCTTGTCATATTGTAATTATTTTTTAAAAATACTTAAATATAAAGAGTCATAAAAATCTGTTTAGTGGAAAATGGGTTGTTCCATACGGACGGACGGACAGACATGGTAAAGATAATAGTCGCTTTTCGCAATTTTGCGAAAGGTGCGTAAAAAGTGTTATTTTATTTTAGTACTTGCTGTAATTATATTTATCTTAAGAACGTCATTAAACGAAGGCTAAACTGCTTGATAAAAAAAAATTGCAATATTAGTTCAGTTCATTGTTTTAATCAACGATTTCTCATTCCACTTAGTCAACTTTATTTCAAACAATCTTCTGCCACCCGAAGCAAATGCTTTTTGCTCATTCGCAAGTTACAGATCGCAGACCAAAAAAAAGTATATATATGCTCCTACGTACAGTACAGGCCAGAAAAATGTGACCCCTATTGAAGGGCAAAGGCCTTTAACCAAAAACATTTAGCTAAGCTTATTTGTTTTTAAGCTTTATTTCATAACATCGGTTTTATCTGAGGATTACTGCTGTCACAGCTTGCTTAATATACCAGCGAACAAACAGTACAGCGTAATATACTAGCACTTAGAAAACAAGGAATTACGCGAATTACAACTTCTACATTCACCCACCGTAAGAATCGCATTTATACTGAGTTGTCTCGTTCCTCCAAGCGGCATGTTAAAATTATATTCCTAACGTATGTCATTCCATTACAAAGAAAGAAAGATAAAATTAATTTTAGACGGAAAGGGTAGTATGTTCTTTGAGCCTTAGTGGAAATGTCATTTAGACCTTCAGCCACGCATCCAGCAGATTGATGAATTCCTAGCAATCTGTACTTACATTCGAGATGTAATTAGCTGTCCTGAGATAGTTCTTGGTTTCTCCTAGTGTCTTCACAAGGATTCCAGATTATTACCTTCAAGTATACTTGGAACCCACTCTTCAGAGACGCTCAACGCTCTCTATTCGTACACGCTGACGAGTGCTTACCGTTCCGCACCTTATTCATAAGCTCGTAGGCCTGGGTGTGAGTCTAAAATGTTCACACATTTTAATGAACTCTGTTTACATAACAGATAAATACACAGGGTGGGCGGGGGAGGGGGGGGGGATTCACAGTGCGTGGCCAAGCGCGGAATTGCAAGGGCACATTGCTTGTTGCTGTAGGTGCTCACTGTCTTCAGAGCAGAGCTGTCAGAGGGTTATTGTTCTGTTTCACAAATACTGTTAGGACAACAGCGCGGAACTCTTTTAATTTCATGCCCGAGTGGCTGTTGCGTAGCTTGCTGTATCCTTCAAGTGTGCGGACACGTAGAAAAGTGATGGTGGGGATGAACTAGGTACAGCAGTTCACATACTGTAACTGAGACCCTTTAGTTCCATCTATTTGCTTTAAATATCAGGTACAATGAATGAATTCCAACACAGGCAGCATGTAGGTAGGAATACTAATACCTCGTTTAAGAATTTCCCAGAAAAAAAACGGCTCGCACGATGTCATAGCTTCATCTACGAGTAGATGACAAGGGGCACTGAAGAAATACCCTTTACTCAAGAGAATCCAGTTGACCTACACAGCGCGGGTACAGTCCCTTAACGCTTGCGATGTCGGACGGGGGAAATACTTGTAAAACAGATCCTGTCAAAAAGCATGAGTCTATCACTGCAGTCTCAACTGCTCCACGACAGCGACAGGTAGCAACAACGGTTGACTAGTGCCAGATGCTGTAGATATAGATATTTGTGCTCCTGATTATGGGTGGAGAAACCACCCGAAACATGTACAGCAGTTTACAGATAAAATGAACTGTTTATAGCTGCATCTTGTTGGACATTTACTGACACAGAATTGCGATGCACAGTACCATGAACATAAAATTCTCTATCACTCCATGACATTCTTTGTAATGATAACCATGTTTCGCTTATAACCAGTCTAAAGTCGCATTTCTGAGAATCGGTTAGCTTCTCATGAAGGACTCTTGCTCCAGTGAAAGTACGTAAGTAAGTAAGTAATTAAGTAAGTAAGCATTTATGCAGAGGTCTGACAACATATAGCACTACAGAACATAATTGTATTACCTGACACGCACGAAATACGACAGCCTCTCAACCCAATAAATTTTAACTGGAACACATCGGTTACTGGCCACAAGCAATGGATGGTCGGCTTTCCCCAGCGCAAACAACTGCCAAGGTCAACTGCAAACTGCACAGTCACTATGTGTAACAACCTATAGTACAGGTACAGCAAGAGAGCCTTACTATCATCAGGCCAGCAATTGATGGTCATTTATGCCAAGTTCATAAACCGACCAAACTGAAAGCAATGGGTTTTCCGTACTTACATAATTTTTGGCTCGGAGATAAAGCTTTATTCATAATCATGAGTTATGTAAAAATATTTACGAGGCACGTAACATTCCGGAATTTCTGAAAACGCACAATGAAATAAAAGCAGTTACTATTCGGGAAATGCCTTCCTCCTTTCAGTTTGGAATCTTTTATCCTAACCTGTCCTATTACAAACCCAGAGATAAAAATTCACGCTTACATCAGCGGTTCAAACCCTTATTATCTGCTGGACACTAGTGAGTAGGTCTTTTTTTTCCGGAACCCATGTAAAGCAAAAGGACACTTTTGGGTGAAAAATAAAATAAAACTTATTGAAACAAATTCTTGTTTAAAAAATAAAACAAGCAAATGTACCAAAAACAAAATTTTCTAACTGGAAATTTACACCTCCAAATAAATCCCGTGTCAATTATGCATAAAGATTGGGAGATATATCTGTAAAATGCAATGAGATTTAATCAAGATTATATTTAATAATTTCAGTATAAAAGAAATGTGCTGGCGGAACCCCTGAATATCGCCCGCCGAGCCCCATGGTTCAGCTGAATACAGTTGGAATACAAGTAGTCCAAAGGTTAAACTTTTATCTGCTGTTTCGTAAGACCATGTAATTGGTCTCTTGTTAAAAGGGGCGAATTTGTGCTAAGCGGCTCTGAGCATAAAGTGCAGAGGGAAATAAATGGATTTGCAATAAACAGGAAGTAATAGAAAAAATACACATCACAAAACTTTAAAATTTGTACTATTCCACAGACATAAGTAGGTTGATAGAGTGACGGGTGAGTTATGTGCCATGAATGCAGGTAATGAGAAAAGGAAGCAAACATATAGGTATTAAAATCTCGAGGGACGAAAACACTTCCAAGATCTAGGTATAGATACAAGGATAATATTGAAATGGATGTTAAAGATTTCGTGTGCGAAGAGATCGACACCATCTACCTTAGGAAGTAACATAGGCGTTTGAGAACAGGGCAACGAGATGTCTGGTTACTGAAAACAACGCATTTTGTAAAAGTTCAGTAATTCTTAAATCGTTTAATGGAAACAGCAAAACCACTTCTGTTCGTCCGGTTACGCTAAGTGAGTGGCAGGTAATGGGCGATGTCCGCATGGTAAGACACAAGACACAAACAACAGTGACAGAAATAACGTTCCCAGAAAACCTCTGGAGGCCTGACAGATTTACTGCTCTCTTCCACATGAACGTTTATCTTCCCAAGGGACGTTTATACAGTCTTATGACTGTATACAGTACAACTCTAAAATCAACTTTTATTGCGTCCAAGTCCTGCAAGCTTCTGCTACTTTACGTTACGCACTGCTCTGTCAGCAAAGTAGACTCAATCTCTTACACACCAAATCGCCTCTTCAGTTTAATGCAGAAGATCCCCCACACATTTATAAAGTACATCTGTTCATGACATACGTCTTCCGCACAAAGTTTACAAGACGAAAACACAAAACAGATGTACCTATCAAATACTGAAACATACCCGAGTGACGAGATGTGGTAATATGGGTCAAAACCAGAATTTTCGGGCAGAATTTAGTGTTGATTCGTCCAATATAATGTATAATTTACATAAAACTCCAATCACGAAGTCCACAATTAAGGAATTACAAGTTCAAATAATTAATAGATAATGCCAAAAAATACACAAATATTAAAAGTGATCTTTGACGTACCACCCACTAACACTCGGACATGTTGAGATCTTCTTCAGATCGTCTTCAGACAAGCACATACAAAACACAGACGAATTACGAAAAATATTAAAATTATCAGCATCACGTAACAAATCAAAAAATGCACATCAGTAAAATAATTTTATTTTACCATGTATAATTATTCACAGATTTTCTAATTTCACTGATGTGCATTTGTTGGTTTTAGTTACATAATATAAATATTCTGTAACGCACGGACATGCAACATATAAAGACTAAAAGAATTAAACCTATTTCAAAATTTGTCTGTGTTTTATATTTGCTAGTTAGGTGTACAAGTCCCTGAAGATGATCTGAAAAAGGTCGAAACCTGTCATAGTATTCGTGGATTAAATGAGAAAGTGTACTTTTAGTACTTGTGCATTTACTGGTATTATCTGTTAAACTGTTCATTAAGGCACGGATATGAATACTTAAGATTCCAGATAATTTGTCGTTCTGAGTGCGAAGGGTATATGCAGTGCAATAGCTTTGCTACAGGACGTCTTTCTATTGGCAGTAAATGAACTCCAAGGCAGTTAAAGCGCACAAAACTCATAGCAAATGGTAGGAAATACACACGTGGGCTATTCAATTTATAGTTTGATACAATATCACCTGTCTTCGGCTTTCTTTTTTAGTTTTACGTCAGTTATATCTGCTTGTGATCATTATTCACTGCTTGTTTAGCCCACAGAAGAGAAACGCAAAATTTCGGAATGAATGAAATCATTTTCAGGAAGGTAAATGTTGTGGAAGTTATAAAGTAATGTGAACATTACTGTGACGTAGAATTATTGGATCAAAGGTTAAACTGAAGTGTTAGCAGGATCCGAGTCAAATTAATCTCTATAACCTGAAGAATGTAAGGCATGATATTAGTGCATACCCTAAGAACAGAATACAGATATCTAATGGGCAAAATTAATGAGTTTGTAGAAAATGCAACAACGCAACTTCTACAGTTTCGTATACAGGCGTAACTGCATTTAAGAAGAGATTCCAACTTCGAAAAAACTTCGAAACGGACGGAAAGGCAGCCACGATTCAAGATTCCCATAGTATTCTGAAGAGCTTGAAGAATTACTTTTGTCAGTGCTTCAGAGTAAAAGTGGCACAAGATACCGGGCAAACGTAAATATACGGCACACAGCTGGCCAACGCTACCTGGGACTACTGACTTTTAGACTCAGACTACTGCTATAAATTCATAAAGTTGTAAATCACCAGATGCTGATTAAATTTCAGTACGAGCGCTCCAAGCAGAAGATCTGAGATCCACAGACTTTGAATTAGTAACTTTACTTGCAGTTACAGAGATTTTTTGCAGCAGCGGGAGAAATGTTTAATCGTATCTACCGTATGAGCAAACAACAGGGCGACAGAACCGTCTGTATTAACTATTGAGGTATGTCACAGTTACATAATTCATATAAATGTTATCCTCCCCTCTCTGTTCGTATACACAATTAGTGAGGATATTAAGTCTGTATTTCTACGTAATAGACTATTCTACAGTATCAATAACAATAATAATATTAATTATATTGTAAAACATGGAAATAAGATAAGACATACACTAGCTGTTTATAGACTTCAGTGAAGCCTATAATTTAGTTACTACGTTCCAGAGAGTGGGAGAGCAAACCTTCTCGAAAATGCATTTACACCCGGGAGGTACTTAGCTAGTTCACTTCCACATGCAAATTGGTCATAACAAAGCATCACTAAGAAATTTCACTCAATACAGCAGATTCTTCACCATGACAGAATACTGGCTCAGTTACATGAAAAGCGAAGGCTAATTGTGTTCACACCAACATGCCGCTGAAACCTACCATAAATGAGATGAATCCAGTCCACATATTAAAATCCTGCTCCCTTAGGAACCATTTTGATATCATCCATCTCCGGCTAGGTCCCCTATTTTGCAGGCAATTTGTAAATCGCCCGTGCAAAAGACATGCCTACCCCTTACCATCTACAATAATTTCGTCACCTTTCGGATAAGAAATACAACACACTATATCCACTCAAAAACGTACTGACAAAAAGAGATGTGTCTCACCTGTACAAAGTAGTCTCTGCAAACAGGCTTGAAAGAGTTGGTTCCACAGACGAGCAACTTGCCCGGCGCAGTTCGTACCAGAATACGGATATAGTTCTGGCAGTTCTCCTGCAAGCACAAACACATTTAATTAGCAGAGGGCTTATTAAAACTTTACGTACACATGTCGTAACAACCTTCCATTTGACAGAACGTAACCAATTATTATTCTGCTCTACATGATTCTTAGAACTACGTACAGCAAGGGACCATTCAAACGAATGTCCCGTGCTAAAGGCTACAGCAAGAAACTTCCAATTACGTTTAAAAGCGCAGGGATTTTGAATTTAATTACCAACCTGCCATCCAGCAAATCAGTACCTAAATATTTTTGTTTTACGGGCTTGTCTTTCTCCAAATTATTATGTTTGTGTAATTACTGCAATTATTATAAAAATAAGGACGGCAACGATCATCGTCATATCTATCTACCGTGTTTGGATAAATCGTACGTTATTTAAAGAAGATATTTGAAATGAAAAGTCAAAATAACCTGATGGGAAATTGGAAAATCATCACAAAAGAAAAAACTGGTAAAAAAAGGGGGAGGAGGTTATCGCAGCGCATGAATTAGGATTATTCATGACTTCATCTGGAGACGCTATATGAAATGCTACAGGCCTATTAAGAAGAATGGTTTAAGTACGTGTTCTTGGCCAAGTTTCCTTCGTAAGGTAAAGTGCACGGAAATAATGAAACTGCTTATTTGTTTATTTTTTCTTTATTTCTTTCTTTTTTGACGTTCACGTGACCGTGCATCGTGATAAATTCTTATAATAAAACCAACTAGATGCACGAATTTCTCAAATTTATTTTTGGAATAAAACTCTAAATGTTTCCGACAGTTCCTCTGTCCATCATCAGGAATTTTTCACTGTACATGCAGCAGTGGTATATGTCATATGGGTTTGCTGACAGCTTGCGAGCAGGATCAGGACGGAACTGCAGTTCCATCCTGATCCTGCTCGCAAGCTGTATGATATATACCATTGCTGTGTGTACAGTGAAAAATTCCTGATGATGGACAGAGAAACTGTCAGAAACAAGTACAGTTTTATTCCCAAAATAAATTTGAGAAATTAGTGCATCTACTTGGTTTTATCATAAGAATGCTTATTTCTTGTATCAAAACCAGGGTAAATACGAGTATACTAGATTTATCTTCTGATTTCACCTTTCACAAATAACAAATTAATCATCTTCAGTGCCACAGGGAAACTGGTATAAACAGGCAATAAGAAAGTTACTACTTCATATAAACTCAGGTTCCAACAAGTTAAAACAATTTGTACATATCCTAACAATTATCGGGCGTTTGCTGTCGTTTGTTCAAGAATATCGAACGAAAGGACATTTAAATTACAGTAAAGTGACAGATTGTATAAGCACGTTCAATTAGCCACATTTCAATAAGAGACATTTACACACACGCAGACCTACAACTGCAGGTAGCAGGAAGCGCCGTTTAATTACTGAAGACAACACAGCTCGGTAAACTTCGTGCGTGTTCGCAAGGCCATTACTAGTGTTAAAGGTAACAGTTCGGAAATGTACGCCAGTTCACAACTTTGCACAGTTCAAAGCATTGTTCAGTTATGTTGAAAAGTCTTACAACCGAGGAAAGAAGAAGGCTGGACATAAATATTTGCTTCATATTTCTCCACACCTTCCGTTCGAAATATTTTTCGCTCCTATTAATTTTTACCGAGTTACGCTGCGGGTGAGCTCGTACAGAGTGTCTGTCATTTCAGTCAGAAAATGTCGACAAAGTACTAATCTCCGACATCAAATTTTATGAAACACGTTAGGCGAGTCTCGAGCAATTTCATGCATACGTACGCAGTTTTAATCGGCATTCCGAAGGGACGTCAACGTTCCCAAAGATGAAAGGACGCGTCATAGATTGCGATATAGATTGCAATACTAAATAAACGGCTTTACGCAGTAAAATGTACAAGATTAGATCCGTCGTGACGAAACAGCGGTCGGAATCGATCGCTTTATGCATTACAAAGTACACGGTTCCCTAAGAACAACCAGGCGGACAGGATGGAAGGAAATTAGGACACAGAAGTCCTGATATTACACGTGCGTCAGCCAGAAAATAATTTTATATGACGCATCATTTCGTGAATAAAAACCCTGCTAAATCTCGCATACAGCTCTGATTTGGCGAGCAGCAATTATCATCTATTTCCAAAGCTGAAGCAAGCTCTTGGCGGCCATAAATTCAAAGATTATCACGAGGTGGAAGCAGCTGCGACACAATGGCTGATGGGTCAGCACATGGACTTATATCAACAGAGAACAGAAAAGCTCGCCCCACGGTATGAAAAATGCCTCAGTTGTGGCGGGAATTATGTGTAATAGTAGTGAGATAGAAGTATAATTAAATCTGAACTGTTATTATTAGAGCTGATGACAAAGAACCCATAATATGTGATTCATAAGCCCTTTCTCCGACTAACCATCGTACACGAAGATCAGGTCTGTCGTTACAGGCATGTTTATAAAAAAAAATCGAGGGTTTGGAAGTAATTATGGTGGATACAATATTTGAAGATGAAACTTGGAAAAAAAAATGTATTCTAGAGCTCCGAGAGGGACATACAGTAGCTGCACAGCAAGCAACACGGTACAAAGGCGGCACAGATTGGGGCTGATTCATACGCTTGGCTTCGCGTGTTTTTATTGCAGTCAAAATTCATCATGCATACACAAAGAAAAAAATGACTATTCATTTTTCAGATGTCTTAACGCCCACATTCGTTATTTTAACGTACGTAAAGCGACGGTAAGTATGGGTAGGCTAAGCTGTACAAGTGTGGTAACTGGATAGGTGTGAAGCGATGGGCCTCACATCGGCACAGAGCTGCTCAATATACTCGTACAATGTTTTGCTGTAAAACGGAGGTCGGTTTAACGAAGTGTCCGTAACAAGATCGGCAAAGGTAGGCTATTCGCGCAGCCTAATGTCAGGTCAGGGTGACAGGGGCTGCGTAATTAACTGCAAACAACTGTGTGTACACAAGACGTGATGACCTATTTAGAGCGGAAGTTTGAACACTGGAAAGTGTCACACCCATCAACAAAGCCATATATAGCAAATCACTCACGCACTCTACAGGGTTATAGCTACTTGTCATAACACGTGCGTAATTTGCAAGATAATGAGTTTAAATTACAAGTGGAAGTCTGGCAACAATGTGAGAGTGCTGGGGAGAATATCTGAACCTAAAGGAGAGAGGAAGTAATAAGAGGCCGAAGAAACTGCTGATGAGAATCTGAAACTGACAGATTAAGGACTGGTTGTTCATAATCACACAGAATTAATATTAAAAGGTAAGTACAGTATCAAACGAACTGATACAGATGTAAATATCGTAGGCATATGTGGGGAATGAAATGTTACGTTTGGAACCGACAGAAATATAAAACAGGTTTTAGGAAGTTATTTCGCAATCTGCAAATTAACGGTTGTTTGTAGGGAGTAGAACCTTGGTCTTGCAACAGGGCACTACGCAACAGAGTTCCGTGATTTACTCAAATCACCTGGTGTTCTGGGGCAGTGAAAATGCGGGCTGGACATTCCAGTCAGATACAGCAAGAAATTAAGAGCAGATTGAACTCGGGGATTGCCTGCTGCAGTTCAGTCCACAATCTTTTGTCTATTACTCTGCTATCGAAAATACAAAGACATTAACATATAGAACTGGAATTGTACCTTTAGTTCCAAATAGCTATGCAAATCTGCATCTCACATTGAGGAAGAAATATAGACTGAAAGTGTTTGCAAATAGAGTGCTGTGGAAGATGTATTTGGACCTTAGAGTGACGAGGTAACGAGAGAGTGATAAAAAAAACATAATGAGGAGATCCTTGACCTGTATTCCTCACCAAATATTATTCGGGTAATCGAGAAGAATGAGATAGGTAGGACATGTGACACGTATGGGGCAGAAAAGAGATAGTTTTGGTGGATAAATCTGCGGAGGACACTTGGAAGACCTAGACGTAGATGTGAGGATAATGTAGAAATGTGTCTTCAAGAGAACAGGATGAAGGCATGGACTGGATTGATCTGGCTCAGGACAGAGAAAGGTGGAGGGCTTCTGTGAATGCGGTACTGAACCTTCGGGTTCCATAAGATGTTGTGGATTTCTTGATTAGCTAAGGAAATATTAGCTTCTCATACAGGAAAATGGTCCATAGAGTTGGTTAATTTGATACAGGAAGCGAGAAAAACTACGTCATTTGGGGGAGGGGGGGAATTTACTTTCTGGAATGCGAAATTTGGGGCACCACGAGGCTTGCGAAAGGACAAACACAATAAGGGTCATTTTGAGATCTCAAGATTATCTTGAGATTCGAAGATGATAACATCTCAGTCGTGTTGAGACAGATTTTATTTCTTAAACAAAACCAGCTACAAGTTTCAGCTATACACAGCCATCAAGCAGCTGATCACAAAAATGGAAAGGAAACGTTGGCAGCTGCAAAAGAGGTTTAAAATCTCGAACCCTACAAATATTATCTAATCAAACATCAAAAGGAACAGACGTGCCCAAGGCCTTCCGGATTATACAGCATAAAGTGAATCATATAAAATTAAGAAAGTACATGCAGAAATTATAATGTTTTTTGCACCGTGCATTGTGATATAGTTATACGACACAAACCAACAAAATGAACAATTCTTAAAATTAATATTTAATTTCTGTTGTCCCCTACATGTTTCTAACCTCGTGGGTTCATCCTCAGGGAGACAGCTGTATATGCATTATGGTGTGTTTTACATGAATCGGTGTGAGTAGTCTGGCGGATAGGAGAATGAGATTCGAAACACGTAGGAGACAATAGAAATCAAATATTAATTTAGAAAATTGTGTAATTTGTTGGTTTGTGTTGTATAATTACATACAGAAACGTAATCGAAACAGCAATAAGAATGTTTCACACCTGTTTCAGTGTGCAACTTAAGACAATGGTTCTCCAAGCTTGGTGCATACAGTACATATTTACTATGCAACACACTCGATACATTACGACAGCCAGACAGCTCTGTCACTGAAGTGACTACTACAGGGCCTGGACGACCGGGAAAACGGGGTTCAACTCTCGGTAAGGAAAAGAGA
>Ga0131853_10020912_pt1 | contig 11881 bp, 5 predicted proteins | sample TergutLab28metaG_FD_92764 | JGI IMG/M metagenome (GOLD analysis project Ga0131853, IMG submission 92764) | Labiotermes labralis P1 segment gut microbial communities from Petit-Saut dam, French Guiana - Lab288 P1 (version 2) (version 2) | ecosystem: Host-associated > Arthropoda: Insects >...
ACTGTCCGGTTACTACCACAGGACACTGTCTGGTCACTATCACAGGACACCGTCTGGTCACTACCACAGGACACTGTCCGGTCACTACCACAGGACACTGTCTGGTCACTACCACAGGACACTCTCCGGTCACTACCACAGGCACTGTCCGGTTACTACCACAGGACACTGTCTGGTCACTACCACGGGACACTGTCTGGTCACTACCACAGTGCCGAAAAGAACGAATGGAAGATTAAATAGGCCTACGTGGCGGTTCAAAAGACGGAAAATCCGCCCCGCGAGGGTGCGAGAATCAAGCGTTTGTTTCGACTGAATTTGATAATCCAGCTGCAAAATGGAGAAGAGTTTTGTATATCGCCAGCCTTAAATATTTTTACTTATTGACAATTTTTGTTAGGCAGCTTAAATCGAAACACTGAAAAAAATAAAATAAAATGAGCCCAAGACACGGAGAACCTGAGCTGCGTATGCTTACACACAATTTGGGGAACAAAATTTTATACTAATATTCAATTTGATATTGAAGGCGTACGGTGTAAAAATGTAACGTGTATTGAACGTGTTCAACTCAACTGTATATGTTATATATTTTCTACGTAAGTGTACATGCTCGGATATGGAACATATAAAATTTATTGATGCCCAACATGCAAAATCAGGCACCCTGAAGATGGTAACAAGAGCGACCGAAACATGCACGCGAATTTTAATATATGACAAGGCACATTTTTGTCAATGTAAACTTGTTGGTTTACTACATAAATGTAAATTGTTCAAGCCAATTTGATTCTGCGTGACGTCAAGTGGCCACCCTTACTGTTGACGCCATATCAGTTTAGAGCTGCACAGTTTGGAGTGTCGGAAATGTGTGTATCGGAAGAGCGAAGAATACGTGCAATTGGATATCATATCATATCAGATCTGGATAATCAACGTTGAACTGGGTCTTTTGAGGGTCCGGTAGCGTTGTGACAACCAAATTTCTTTATTTTCATTTACTGTAGGCCTACATTTATCCGGATTAATTGGGACGCCGATCCATCCGGATATGCAGAAAATCCGGATAATTGGATTTTTCTTTGACAGTAGGCTAAATTGGTAGCTTGAAGTGCGGCTGTTACTATTTACACTATGTAGTGGCCAGTTGAAATGTGATGGCACACGCGCAGAAACCATATTTCGTCTTTCGGTGAAACGGAAGAATCCATTTAAATCGGCGGGGGCGTCAGTTCAGTCGACGACTGGCAGCCGAGGTGCGCGCATCAGCGGTAGTAATGCTGGATAAACCATGTTCCGAGGTAGTGTGAAGGGTACTGGCTACCCACTCAATTCGCCAGTTTCCCCTTCACTTCCCCTCCCGTGAGTCACCGCGTGCCATCACATTTCACCTGGAGTCTACCTGGGTCTAAACATTTCTACCACGCCTGATTTGAAGTTCTAGAGGCCATAACACTGTACTGTACTTGATCCTGTAACCAGCAACTTCAATGCAAATTAATTTTGTAAAATTATAGACAAATTTAGTCGAACGACCAAGCCGATCCGGATAAACAGCGTTCGGATAAGTGGAGTTCTACCGTTGTTCTTGGCCGTTGATCCATATTTTGGCTATTTTATGACAATCGTGATGTAAACATTCTATCACGTAAATACATTCGCCAAAACGTCAAACATTAGTTTTGTGTATGGGCATCGGAGCGCTTTAACGGAGGTACAGAAGCCGGAGCGTGAAGATAACAAATCATCTCCTTCTAGCGCTGTGGATAGGAATGAGTATATGTCTGATCACACTATACGCCGTCACAGCATGGACGGACAGGAACAGCTTTACCTTTACCGGAGCGAATGAAAGCTGGCGACAACCTTGATGTCTTTAGTGTCTTTTCAGACTTCAGACTAAATAAAAGAGGGGAAATCAACAGGCGTTTAGGTGAAGTAATGGCTAGGTACACCTAAAAGTAGCTTGTTCTATTACAGACTGGAAAAAATGTTAATGAAAACAGTGAGAAAATGTGGCAGGAAATAATGCTTATGGAATAACTTGTACTGTTAGTCAATATACGTGACAAAAATATACAAGAGAGACAATGTACGTATAAAGTAGTATCGAGGCGCTTTCGTTCAACCTTTATTGCGGTGGTAATGCAATAAGTATTACATATTCTGAATGTGTGTTTTTAGGCTTAGGTAACAAGCTTGAAACGTGCATGCGCCAAATGGTCGGCTGTGGCCTGTCCCGCTCTGCTGGGTTTTTCCACATTATCTCGTAAACAGCACGATATCGGAAAGAAAAAGTAACTGAACGTAAAATGTGCGTTTTGATTTTCTATAGAAAGATTTTCTGAAATATTTCTGTTCTAGGAAGAAATGAGCGAGATATGGTCGCAAATGTGTATCGGTCTTCTTGTAATATACCCGTTATTCTTGTCAGATGTTAATAAAAACGTAATTTTCTCGACATATTTTGGAAAAATATACAATTATCAAATGTCATGACAATCCGTCCAGTGGGAGCCGAGTTGTTCCATGCGGACGGACAGAAAGACAGACAGATATATGGAAGCTGATAATCGGTTTTCGATATTTTGCGAACGCACCTAAAAAGAAATGGGAAGTCTTGTATAAAGAATAATTGGAATCATAAGTTTGTGCACACTTGTACAGGCGCTGAGGCTCTGTACAGGCACGGAGGCCCATAGGGGAACTAGAGGTATAGCTCTACTCTTTCTTGACCACGGCAGTAGAAGGTGTTGAGGGGTCAGCGTCACGCCCCGGACGCTCTTTACCCCAGGGAAAGACCGGGTATCCATTGTACAGGAGGCTGGGTGGGCCCCAGGGCCGGTCTGGACAGGTGCGGAAAATTTCGCCCCCCACCGGGATGCGATCCACGGACCATCCAGCCCGTAGCCAGTCGCTATGGAATCATAAGTGGAGTAGTACTAAATCATATAAAATGAAAGGATGACAATTAACAGGAAGGATAATGAGATATTCGTCAGAAGATTATGAGACCAGAATAAACACTTAGTTGCTTATTACCTTAGCTTCTGAAAAAGTAGTGTGCTTTTTGTAGTTAGTTAGTTAGTTATTTAGTTAGTTCGTTACTTAGCTAGTTAGTTGGTTGGTTGGTTAGTTCGTTAGTTCGTTGGTTGTTAGTTGGTTGGTTGGTTAGTTAGTTTGTTAGTTAGTTATTGGTTGATTAGTTGGTTGGTTACTTAGTTGGTTGGTTGGTTAGTTCGTTAGTTCGTTCGTTAGTAAGTACAGTAAGTGTAACGGCGTCCATATCTCCTCAAGACAGGACTAGAAGAAACTTCCGAAACGTCATGTATATACAACGATTCTGATACAACACACATTTACCAGCCGTGATAACAGCATAATTTTTTTCGATTTGCGGACGGCCCTTGAACCACACCGTCCACCGCTCTGCAGTGTATGTGAGTGACAGTCGGTATTCAAATTCCACCAACAACTGACACAGCATGAGCGGTGTACACACTGGGCCTCTTATCTCTGCCTGTCTCAACACTACACAAAGGGGCGGGCGGGCGGGTTTGGTTATCGCGCAGGTGCCGAATTAGCCGCAGTTTAGTTGAATAGAAAAGCATGTTGGAAAATCTTTTTACAACGATAAAGTAGTTTTCCCTTCCGCTGTCAGTTTAGAAGTGTCCACAAAACATACATAATTATTATTTAAAGCGTCCCTCTTTTCGCGTACTGCTGGTGGAAGTGAGACAGGAAATCGTGTGTATTTATTGAGGGCCCGCCTCTGGTTTAATCAATGTCCTGCCAGAGGGTTAGCTCTGAGTACAGTCACCACCAAAAATGGAAGGGTTTGGTATAGACAGAACGAGTTTTACGTGTGCCATACAGTGTTCATTGACGCTTCCGCAAAATCGCATAGCGACTATTAGCCTTGTCATGTCCGTCTCTCTGTCTGTCCGCGTGAAACAGGCGATTGCCGCCAGAAGGGCTTACTTGAATATCGTATTTCGGATTCTTAATAAAATTTGGCGACACATCCCTACAATTGTTAAAATGGAAAAAAAAAAAAAAATCAGACACCGTACATGAAGTACGTGAGTTTGTAATTGAGGGTGTCTGTCCTCTCACTTAGGTACGAGATGAAGCCGAAGAAATAGTTGATGATATAAGCATAATAATAGAGTATGTTTGATTATAAATGTTCACATTCAAGGTACGTGGATATTTACGAGTTATGAGCAAATACAGATCTCCCCATTAACGGATATTATACCTTTTCGAGATAAAAGTTAAATTCGATTGTCAGTTTCCATCATACGTACAAATGTTGTAGTGCGCTGAAATACCAGCAATTTTAGTGTTTCTTTTGGAAATTTTTCACTAATTCCAGTCTAGGAAACACAAGAACGTAATTACGCCAGAATTAAGAGGCAATTAGGCATACATTTTTACAAAGTCAGAAACAAGTGTGAGCACCTAACAAAATATTCAGGAGGAAAAGCGAAGGCATTGTGGCTGTTGTAACTACCTGTAGATTAGTGCAAGCAGCAGTGATAGTTGACTCTACTTATTAAGCTTCAATGAACTGCTCACAACAAGTATTCAGTGTTAACTTGAATGATGCCATCCCGTTGTGTACGTATAACTAATTTATTGTAATGTGCCGTCGTTACACAACATATAAAACAGTTGTAATTTTACAACTGGTTAAGCTCGGCTACATGTTTCGGTCGTTACCCGGCCATCATCAGGCCAACAAAGAAATATTGTTAATTAAGGTACATTCATTAGCTTTACCAATACAGACTCTAGAAGCTTAAAGTTTAATGTAAACAATGTAATCCCATTGGTAAAGCTAATGAATGTACCTTAATTAACAATATTTCTTTGTTGGCCTGTTGATGGACGGGTAACGGCCGAAACGTGTAGCCGAGCTTAACCAGTTATAAAATTACAACTGTTTTATATGTTGTGTAACGACGGCACATTACAATAAATTAGTTATCCAGTGTTAGCAGTCACAGCGCTCTTTGTATTATAATGTAATATCATGTAAATTTGGCTCAGCTAATAAATCTCTCAGTCTGAATGCTCCAGAAGTAGGATGCTATAAGGACATCCCCTAACTTGCGTGAATTGAGGCTTCCGCTGTCGTGTAAAGGAAATCTGTGCCCTTCTGAGATATTACTCACCGTACTTTGCAGTTGCTTACTGACGCTTCAGGACAACTATTGGCCCCATCTTCAAGGGTCAAGCAGTCCAAGAAGAACTAACCTGTTGTTTATAAAACATATTTACCCTTCACTCCATTCCGCGGTAGCACAGTGGTTAAGGTGCTGTGCTACAAATCGGGAGGTCGCTGGTTCGATCCCAGCTGGTGTCATTGGAATTTTTCATTGACATAAAATCCTTCCGATCGCACTATAGCCCTGGGGTCGACTCAGCCCCTAACAGAAATGAGTACTGTACCAGGAGTATTTGTTGGGAGTAAAGCTGGCCGGTGCGTAAGGCTGACAAACGTATCACCATCCTGGGCCGTTGTCACGTAATCTGGGAACCTTAAATTCCTGGAACCCTCTGGGCCACTCCAGGCCTGTAACGGGACTGCTTTACCTTTACCTTACCCTTCACTCCATTACATTCTAAGTATGTTATAATACCTAGCAATAATTTCGGGAAAACTGGAGATGTGGTCGTCGCTTCTTCTGTCCCTCTCAAAACGCGGTCCTGCTATATCGAGAGAAACTTTCTAGGAGCGACGCAATGGAAAATGACGGATAGGAACAGCTCATTCACCGAAACAGGGCGACAAATTGCCCGCCTCCTTTTTCCATGAGAATAACAACTGCGATCGCACAAATTATATACACACATTACTTAGATCACCTAGAAGAAGCGTGACAGATGAAGAGCGTAGAACAAACAATTAACTGTCAGCAGGGTGACAGAAGGTATCCACTGCGAGCTGATGGAAGGGATGAATTTATGTACCCCAAGTTCAAATAATACTTCCATACAAGCATCTAATTCCAAGCAGAAAAGAATATCGAGAAATAACTTTCACTGAGCCACCCTCCGTAACAGAATGTCATCTATTTAGTATGCACCCTGAGGATCCGCCAAGCCATAGTGCAAGTGAAGTCACCAGCTCACAGAGTCCGCACTACATATTTCTTTATAAGTTAAGGCCTATTTTCTCGTTTCCCTAATTCTCTTTTTCTTATTCTCCTCCTCTTCCTCCTTTCTCCACTTCTTTATCAGTGGACCAAGGCTTCCCATTATCTTTGTTCAGGAATCCGTCTGTTGATAGTTTATTCGATGTTTTGGATGAGAGTTCGGCCAGCAGCTGGGACTCTACTTACACAGGACAAACTAACACACAGGGAAGCAACGTATATGTATATTTCCCGTGCAATAATCGAAACTACGTTTCCAGTGTCCAAGCTTTAGCAGAAAATGAACGCCTTTCACATGGGGAACCGCTGATATCGGTGCATTTCCGTCGTCATTACATTATTATCCGTCTGAAGGAGGCAGCATGTGACTTTAACTGTGAGTGGATTACAGAAGTTTCTCCTCACTGACATAAAAATACGTCAACTGCAGTCAAAGCAGATGATTTTGGTTTCAAGGCGATTAATGCCGTAAGCAGCCATGAAATGGCTAACCTAACACTGGACACACGAGAAATTAGCTATATACTAGGCCTGATTCACAAGAATTCTCTAAAATATTTTGAGTATGACCAATTCTTTTCCCAGTGCAGTCTGAGAACCACAGCCTTAGGGCAACACATTACCACAGTAAATATTACGTGTAGAAACTTTTGATAAACACGGTACAACGTGAGAGAACTGAATAGATTATCGGAAGATACTGACTATGAATAAAGAGTATAAATGTTTATCCAAGAAACAGTTGCTCCCTCCTTTGGACTTGCGCGGTTATGAATATAGCTGAAAATCTACAAGCGAGCACCTTCGTAGTTCTGTGGTCTGCGGCTATTAGAGAAGGTGAGTCCGTCTTGCTTGGGATGTACAGAAAACAAGAGAAGAGGACGCTCGTGCTTACGCTAAAAGAAATATCAGCTCAACGCGTGATGTGCTCGTTTTCTCATTTCTGAAAGTTTCTGATGATACAGAAAAAGAAATGTTTCAATTTACGGGTGAGTGGAAATTGACATAAGGAGACAAGAACTTTGGTAGTGTGTAATTAATTGCGTGCAACATTGCGGGACGCAATATAAGCAGCTCGCTCCCACCTTATGTAATGAAATTCAGATGCGTGAGTATGAAAAAGAGTAGATAAACCGATAGAAATATCTGATATTTCCCCTAAGTACAAAATTGATTTAGAAAGAAATGAGTAGATAATTTATTGCAATAGGTCTATTCGTAATAATTCGTTTGCGCTTTTGTTGTTTCGTTGCATAGATAAATAAACTGTTACAAGAAGTTCATCAAACCAAACACATACGAATAACCTTCATCGACAGAAACTGTTTTCTCTCGTGTTTTGTTCGACACTCATCGCACCTCATTCAATTGTGTAAGTGAAATTAGTAATTAACCCTTACCCTGCTAACGTGGACAATATGGTGAGCTTCTAATAATGCCAGCAAATGGCAGAAGGGATTTAACTCGGCGTTTAAAGGGTTAATGTCATCTGCAAATACTTAGGCAGGCTTTTTAGGGAAAAGTTGCAAACAATGAGCCTATTAGCATCGCCGAGTCTGTCTGTCCGTCTGTTTGCATGTAAAATCTCTAGACAAGCAACAATAAATATCAAATGTGATACTACGATATCGTACTGACATTTATCGGAATCCTCAGTTTCGTTGAAAATCGGACAAAAATAAGAGACACTTCTTATGAAGACCTGCACGAACTTTGAGGAGCATCTTGGGAGTATGTAGCGAAATATTTATCGCCACGAAAAAGAAATTGAGAGAGAGAGAGATGTTACACATTTGGGATGAAAAATCTCCTGTGAGGTTTGCAAGATAATTACAGATAATGCCACTTTACCTCGTAAGTCGAGAAACAATGGACAGATTTTCACCAAATTTTTACTAAACGTCCTTTCGCAGATTTGTCGAATGTCACATAGAAACTAAAGTTCGGCGGTATGGCAGTGATAGTCAGTGCAGGAGAATGTATATATATACGTGTGTGTGTGTGTGTAGGAAATTGCCCAATCTGTAATATACACACATTTCATACCCTCTGATCTCAGTTGGTATTGACTTTGTTGTTAAGCCGAATTACACTGCCCTTGGCCAAGCTACGATAAATCCTTATCTTTGAGCTGTTAGCACTTGTAACAAATTCCGTGTACTACGGTACAAGTATATCAGTAGGATTCAGTCTGAGTTATATGAAGCTATCTCGAACTATTATGGAAAAGAAGGTATAAATCTACTTTATAATTTCAGAACACAATCAAGTGACGCGCACATGTGCACTCCTTTTGCGCAACTCACACAAAGAACGCAAAATAAAATAATAAGTTTAAATTTCGCCTTCCTGAGCCCGGACAGACAGTCCATGTGGCATGATTTTCAAAATATAATCGACAAACAGTCTTGTGTTATAGGTTGGTTCTTCTTCAAGAAAAATTTATCCAATATTTTGAAATAGAATAAGCAGTTCGAGGAAATGGAATTTTGAGAGATGCGGTTGCGAATTGCGCGGGAAAAGCTAAAAAGGGGAAATTTTGTCACGCATAATGCTTCCCCAAATAAAATCCACACATCCTTAATTCACGTCTTACGAAAAGTAATTGAAAAATTGTCGTTGATAAAAACACACTACATTACTCGAATATCGGGACAATTCGTAATACATGTAGTGGTGATACCCATACGTTTTGATTTCGGAGTTTGTCCGAAATACGGTGAAATTTATGGACGACAACGATAAATTAAACTGTATACAACGATTCAATAAATGAGCAACATTACTGTCAGTAAATATAAAGCCATATTCATGGATCCGAATTCTTGGACGGATTTTGTTAAAGGCACACCGAGAAAAATATTATACACCTCAAAAATAAAAGTGTTTGTTAATAAGAAATAGGTGATTGGAAATAACAAATAGCCGTTAAGTGCAAATCTTTGTCACTAGAACCCAGTCACAGTTACGTGATACGACTCATATCAAACGTCAAGCTGCGCATGGTAATTCAGAGTGATGGAAATGTTTCTCCGTAGTGGCACTACTTTCACTGTAGAGAAAATTTCGATCATTTTTATACAGAAAAAAAATTACATGTTGTATAGAGAAAAGTGCAATATAGAGTTGTTATATAAAGGAAAGTGTGGTACATTTACAAAATTTATATTTAAAATTGATGAATATATACGGTGTGTTCATATGTTCTGTTTGAATTAGTATAAAATGGGTTATAGTAAAAAAATTAATTACAATATGCTATCAATACATTAAAAACTCAAGTTCAAATAACAGTTATTCCCCTAAAACCTGAGAGACATAAAATTGTTAGGCAGTTTTTTAATTGTAAAACGAAAGACGCACAGAACATTACTCTTGTTATCCCGTACTTGGAAGAACCGAGAAGAATCAGATGTTAGTGTTTTAGCCCTTTGAGTGTCAATACTGCACAGTGGCATACATGTAGTAAGAACTGCACCCATGGAATACAGTTCCTCTGCGAACTAGGAAAGATCTCCGTCACTAGACTTCGCTGACGGTACACGCGCCCCTCGAAACCCGCCGAGCGCGTGTACCGTGGCGGCATATTTAATGAACCCATATCAGAAAAAAACATAACGCCATATTAATCCCGTTGTCCCTCTTCCCCGTATGTCTGCTATATAATATGCAGATGGAGACAATAAAATGTGTGGTTATTGACAGACAGACGTGAGTCACATTACATGTACAGCAGGTACGTATATTAATTTTCGCTTCGCATCCAGATTGGCTGTATGATCCATGTAGCCTCCTACCCAGCTAAAACCGGAGGCTCTTCCATGGGACTGCAGTGATAGAGTAGTGAAGCTGACCGTGTACGGTCATATAGACCAAGGTGACCTTTACCTCTACCCCATACACAATGTTAAAATAAAGACAGTTTTAATTAACTTTTGCACAGTACATCTTATTTCAGCGATTAGGATACGACCTGGGCAGAACGGAGTGCGAATCTCGGTCGGGGCAAAAGATATTCTCACATCCAAACACTTCAAAACTGGCTCTGGAACCCATCCAGTCTCTCTTCCTGTGGGTATTAGGGTTCTTTACCGGGGTAAAGTGGCTGAAGAGTGACGTTGACCACCACCTTCACTTAGCGCCGAGGTGGAATCTCAGTAGAGCTATAGGTCTACTCTCGCTGTATGCCATGACGAGTTTAGGCAACTGACAGGCATTTGGAAAAAAAAAAAGTACACCCGCTGATGAAAAACACCTTCGATCCGAATATACAACAGCATTAGGTATTTCGTATCCTTCTGGGTTTGTCTTCTAGCATACTTCAACAGCTGGCTGTCACTCATGCCCTCTGCAGACTCTGCATTTGCAGAGTCTGCAGAGGGCATTTACTCGAAGCGAAGTACTCGTACATAATGCTGTTGTATATTTGGATCAAAGGTCCGGAGGATGCAACTGTTTTTTTCTCTGTGCCGCAACAGTCCAAATCAGGTTTAGACCGTCTCACTGTTTAGATTTCTAGGTCACACACAATTAGATACACACACAGTCGGTAGGACTCTTCTGAATTGGTGATCAGCATGTCGCACAGGCCGCTACCTACACAGCATCACAACAAACACAAGATACGAACATCCATGCTCTCATCGGGTTTCTACTCCGCGATCCCAGCATTCAATCAGCCGCAGACGTAATCCTTTGATCGTGAGGTCAACGGGGTCGTCCAGTGTACTAATTGTTATGGTTGTTCAAAGTGTCTTTTTAGGAATAATTCCCGACGTAAATTGACGGCTGACTATAAAATTTCAAAACAATTTAGGAAAATGGGTTGCGAATAGGCGCGTATTTTAACTTGTCAAATACAGTAATTCACTTATGATCTTCAGAATTGCATTGCTATAGGCTTATCTGTGCTAACAGACTGCTTATATGTCATAGAGTCATAAATCCTAGTGATAGAGACATTCTTTAGCAAAGTAGACGTAACAGTTCAGTCAAAAAGTGACCAAAGTTGAAACCGGCATTGTTCGTTGGTCCCAGACTAAAAGCAAATAAAATATATCAACTATTCCAATAGTAAATTTGTTACATGAAAGAGTTCACATTGCTGTGTTTTCTAAAGCAGATTTGCAGTTTTGAACGATCAAAGGAAATCACTGAAGCGTCTAACTTATTTACTCACTTCAAAGCCAATATTTTTAACCCTTTAAACAACATTTCCGGGCGTGTTATCAATGTGTCAGTAAGTCAAGCATGAAACAGCAGTCAGTTTGTTTAACTGTGTGACTTTTGAAGTTTTGTTCCTTATTGAATTAAATACGGCTCAATTCAAGGCGGTGTCAGTACCGCCGGTTGCGCACCGTCGCAATGCTAAATGGAGAGTGGACTGGAAAGAATTTTGAAGGAGGCAGTCACGGCTTACTGTGGGTTCTAGGAAGGAATTTGACTGGGGAAACTAAAGAAAACGGGGCTAGTAGGAGTCTCTGCTGATATTCAAAGCGGTAACATTCCGAACAGGAGTCCAGACCTTTATTGTTGCACCAGTTCGCGGTAATGAACTGCAGTAGCAGCAGAGAGCAACACAATTATTTGTTTTTTATCACAAATTTTGACGTTTTGCTGACCGTGCATCTCAGTATATTTATCTCAGTATTTAACCAACTTGATGCACAAAATTTGTTTCACAATAAGTTTTATTTCATGCCTCTACATGTTTCGAG
>Ga0131853_10020914_pt1 | contig 11880 bp, 9 predicted proteins | sample TergutLab28metaG_FD_92764 | JGI IMG/M metagenome (GOLD analysis project Ga0131853, IMG submission 92764) | Labiotermes labralis P1 segment gut microbial communities from Petit-Saut dam, French Guiana - Lab288 P1 (version 2) (version 2) | ecosystem: Host-associated > Arthropoda: Insects >...
GCTGCTCAACCACCGCGGATAGCTGCTTAGTCGCCAACTCCGCTGCCTGAAGCGCGCCGGCCAAGGCCGCCGTCACCGTCGCGTTGCCGCCGTCCGGTGTGCTCTGGGGAGCGGTGCGATCCACGGCGGAGAGCGTCTGCGATTCCTGGTCGAAGGTCCGCGCCATGGCCTGGAGATCGGCCAGGACGACTTCGTAGCCGTTGCTCACTTGCCCACCTTCCACGAGAAGCCCGCGAGATCCCGTTCATCCCACCGCCACGCGTCATCAGTGACCTCGGGATCAAGCATCAAGTAATCCACGCTCGATGACGCTGCGAGATCCGCAACGCGGGGGAGGGAGAGAGCGGCCCACGGCTGAAACCGTCCGAGAGCCGAGACGAGGGCTCCCACGGAGGTGAACATCGGCAGCACCAGGCCGCCCGAGAGCCGCCGTGCCTCAAGAATTAACTGGTCACCGGCACCAACATGTGCGGGAACGGCCACCATCTGCTGGTCAGGCACTTGCTCCGCCAACCCAACAACCCCATTCACTCGGGAACCTTGTCCTACCTGTAGAACGTGCAACCGGCCCTTGGGGTTCGCTCTACGACGCATTGCGACTATCTGGAGTAAATACGTGGAAATGTCAGGTTGCAGGCGTGTAGGGAAGTGGTCAACCATGCTCCTGCGAGATGTTCCCTAGCTCACAGATGCAGTGAATGCGACATCTTTCACTTGAGTTCTCTTTCATCGCAATAGTAAATATGGTCGATTCGGCCTTCATGCAGGTATGTCTCGCGCTTCAAGTCCTAGGTGGCTAGGCTGATCGGTATGTCTTATCTGGCCTTCCTTGTTCGCATGCTTCGTACGCTTGAGCGAAAAATACTGCAAGAACCAGTATTGCTTTTTGAAATGACTAAGTCATTCTGGTCCGGGGCTGTAAAAATTCCGGGAGCTTATTTCACTTTCATGTTTTTCTGTGTTGTGCTGATATGGCCAGTTAGTCCCTTTGGGGGAGGTGGCCGCTGGGTTGGGTTGCTGCTGTGGGCTGTTGTGCTTCTGGCGTCTGGGTCTCTCATCATATGGGCAGTCCGCTGGGCGAGGAGTGAGTGGCGCCAGGTCGCTGACATTCTTGATGGGGAGCCTATGAATCATATGTATCTACAGGATGATCGAGAGAAATTTGAGTACGTAGTTCGCAATTGCTGCTGGGGGGATAGGCGAATTTCTGGCTATTTTGATAGAGGGTTTATTGAGGTCAATTCGGTAGTGAATTCCCTGTGTCGCGGGGATGCCTTTAGTCAGGCGATTAAAGTCAAGTCGTATGGCAACTTGAATAATGTTCGCTATAGGTATGATTATATGGATGATCGTAATTCGAGTATCTTGGATCAGAGCTTGGTTAATGCGAAAAGTATTTCGATAATTATTCTCTGGATTCTCCTTTCGTTGCTTGCAATGTGGGAAGTGGGTGAGTCTAGTTCGCTGGATATCTTGCTTTCGTATGGGGTTCTTGTACCCGGAACGATTTCGGCTGTGTGCCTGTCTCGGTTTACTGGGGGTAATCCGAAAAATTACTTCCTGCTGTCTGGTGCCGCACTCGGGCTGATTCCGGCGCTTGCTGCTGTGATTCTCCCTTACGTTTATGGGGTAAGCGGATGGATGCCGGCTGAAATGTTCTTTCTAGGGCCGGTGGCTGTGACATTGGCTTGGCTGTTTTCGCGCGATCCGGATTGTCTGACGAAAGAGTGCCGCGATCTCGTTGTGGTATGCGGCAGGAAGCTCGTCCAGTTGCCACTGGATTATCTGATAGATCGCTTGCAAGAGGAGTGGGCGAGTGGGTGTGTGGAAGATATAATTATTCCATATGCGAGATTGACGATAAACACATTGCTTGGCGATAGTAAAGATCGGCTCTTGGTTGAGCAAGATTCAGAAGGCCTTAGGCGGCTGCAAGATATTGAATTGACGGTAGCAACAAAATCTGAACGAAGAATATCTGACCTGCTAGCTCAGATGGACGGCGGGAGTATTGGTCTGGCGGGCCCCAGAGGGGCGGGAAAGACCACTCTTCTCAAAAAATTTGTCGGCCCTGGCCGTGTATTTCTAAATGAAGGAAGCTGCCTATCGGTATATCTGGCTGCGCCAGCGGAATATATTCCGAGAGATTTTCTCGTATCTCTATTTCAGAGACTTTGCGAAGAATATCTAAATTATGCGGGGTATCCGCTTCCTGGGCCGATATATCGAGCACGTAGAACAGTTTCTATTGGGGATATTGTGGCACGCTTTTTCGGGATAATGTGGCTTGGCATCCGAACTGTTGTCGGAATCTGGATAATTCAAATTGTGGCGACGTCTATTGCTAAACCCGGACTTCACGAGCTTATGTCGACTGCTCCCGTTCATTTGATGAATGCATATAGGAATGTCGAGCATTATTTGTATGCACATGTATATAAGGAGAAGCGGAACTGGGATTTCGCCTGGCCTATATTGCTCGCGATAGCTGCCATGGTTCTTCCTGGGGTTAGGCTTTGGGTGTCTTACATCAAGCCTCGCGCTGAGCCAGAACTCGTGCAGATGGCCCGAGAGTACCTTCTCCGTCTTCAAGTGGAAAAGACCGTTTCTTGGGGTGTGAACGTGACGTTTCCATCCGTGCGTGGATCGGGCTCGTCAGTCAGCAGGGGTGGTAACGCATCTTATGTTCCCTGGGCATTTCCTGAAATTGTTGAACAGGTCAGGAAATTCATAAGTGCAGTTAGTGAAGAATTCAAATATTCGAGCCATGCGGTGCTGGTGGGAATTGACGAGATAGATCGGATTGGCTCCGTTGATCATGCCGAGAAATTCATAGGAGAGATAAAAGCAATATTTGGTGTGGAAAGGTGTTTCTTTATAGTTTCGGTGGCAGAGGATGTGGGCTCGGTGTTCTCTCAGCGGTCGACTTCCGGTCGGTCCATAGTAGAAAATGCCTTCGATAACGTTATTTCAGTCGGGCCGCTTGACTTTAACGAGTCCCGAGAGCTTCTTGCGAAGCGAGTTCTTGGATTCACTAACCCATTTGTCTATCTTGTTCACGCGCTTTCAGGCGGACTTCCTCGCGAATTGATTCGCGCTACCCGTCGACTGATGGAAGTCAATCATAGCCTAAATGATTCTGGCGACTCGGGCAAGCCGGTCCGGCTTGAGAGCCTAGCCTTTGTTCTTGTGGCTGAACAGTTGGCTCAAGAAATTGAAGCAACTCGTAAGAAGATGGCGTGCTTGGCCTTGCATCCAAGCTGGGCAAATTTTTTCGAGGAGATTCGGTCTGTCGCAGTCAATCTTCAAAGGCCTTCGCCGGTATCGATTGGTGACTCATATTATCTTATCGAAAGATTGAGCTCAATTGAGGTGCCGGAAACTCCTGGAAACAGAACTGGAAGTGAATCTGCTGGTTCGGATGATGAAGTCGAAGCGAAGCAAGCTTTGCTGAAAATTTCAGCTTTCGCCTATTTCTGCATGACGGTTATCGATGCTTTTAGTGTTGAATATTTCGATTTCACGATCGTGGAAACCCTTACAGGTTTGGGTGCTCCAGGATCGTATGAGGAGCTATCTGTGATCCGGGAAGAGATGTCAGTTTCCCCTGGAGGGAGTAGAGTGCTGATAAATAAATTTAGAAATTCTTTGGGATTGCTTGATCTGAGTTAATCAGAGAAGCATTTTTGGATTTTTCCCGTATAGCTGGGCCAACGATTGAACGAGCGACGACGTGAATGGCCATTTCGGCCTTCGAGATTCTGATTCAACAGATTTCGAAAGAGTTTTTTGAAACTCGACCTGGATGTCTGTGAAGGCGAAGCATCTCGCTCTGAACGGCGCAGAAATGCGCTCTGGCTGCATTGTAGTCGTATTTGCTTCATGCGAGCAGTCCAACGAGCTCTTCGGGGCGGCTGTGAACGGTGAGAGGGCCTGCGGCTTCAGGCCAGAGGTCAGCTTCCTCGCCGTCGACGAGTTCCGTACGGGGCCGGGCCCGGATGAGTGCTCGGTGTCGGGATTCGTTCAAAACTCCTGCCTCCGACCGGTTGCCAGCGGGTCAAGCAGGCACGGCAGTTCGTCGGCTACCCAAACGGGCGGTCAAGGCGGGGTCCGGTCAGGGGAGCCTACAGCAAGTGAGCGAACGCTTATTGTTTTCGCGCTGCCCTGGTGTTACGTTCGTGAGAACAAGCGTTAGGTTTCGCGTAACACTAGCGGGAGCGCCATGGTCATCGACGCCAGCGTGCACGTGTTCTTCCCTGACAACGAGGACCTCCGCGGCTTCATGCGCGAGCCGTTCTCCAGCCGGGGTTTTTCCGACTACGAGATGGGCTGGTACGGGGCGCCGGGCGGGGAGTATCTCCCGTCGGCCGCCGCCGACGGCATGTACCCGGGCTCGGACCCGGAGTTCACCGCCCGGCAGCTGTTCACCGAGCGGGGCGCGGACCTCGCGATCCTGCACCCGATGACCCGGGGCATGCAGCCGGACCGGCACCTGGGCACGGCCATCGCGGCGGCGCATAACGAGATGCTCGCCCGGCGCTGGCTGGAGCACGACACGCTCGGGGAGAGGTTCCGCGGCACCATCCGGGTCGTGCCCGACGACATCGAGGGGTCACTGAAGGAGATCGAGCGGTGGAAGGACCATCCCCGGATGGTCCAGATCGGTATTCCGCTGCAGGCCCACGCCCTCTACGGCAAGCCGCAGTTCTGGCCGCTGTGGGAGGCCGCCGCCGACGCGGGACTGCCGGTCGCGACGCACGTCGAGGTCGGCAACGGGGTCGAGCACGCGCCCACCCCGTCGGGGGTGCCGCGGACGTATCCGCAGTACGCGACGTTCATGCCGATGAACTACCTGTACCACCTCATGAACATGATCGCCGAAGGCGTCTTCGAGAAGTTCCCCGGCCTGCGGATGGTCTTCGCCGACGGCGCCGCCGACCTGCTGACGCCGATCATCTGGCGGATGGACACCTTCGGCCGTCCGCACCTGGAGCAGACGCCGTGGGCCCCCGAGATCCCCAGCGACTACCTGCCGGGGCACGTGTACTTCATTCACGGCGGCATGGACGGGCCGGGCGACGAGCCGTACGCGGGGGAGTGGCTGCGGATGACCGGCAAGGAGGACATGACCCTGTTCGGGTCGAGTTACCCGCACTGGCACGCCGCCGATCACCGGTCGCTGCCCTCGGCGTGGAGCGATGAGCAGCGGGCCAAGGTCACCAGCGGCAACGCCGCGAAGCTGTACGGACTCACCGGAGCCCTGGTTGGGAGTGAGAAATGACCGTCAACGAGATCCGCGAGCGTGTCGCCGGGACCGGGCAGGCCCCGGTCCGCGTGGTCGACTCCGACATCCACCCGGTGGCGAAGCCGGGCGCCCTGAAGGAGTACCTGTCCGACACGGCCCGCCGGGCGTTCGACCACAAGGTCGGGGACACCATCTTCTACGACGCCCCGGACTACTACCACGCCAAGGCGATGCGCACCGACACCTTCGTGCCCGGCGGCGGCTTCCCGGGCTCGGACCCGGAGCTGGCCTTCCGGCAGCAGATTTTCGAGGCCGGGTCGGACGTCGGCATCCTCGAGCCGGGCGGCGGCGGATCCCACTTCCTCCCCGAGGTCAACAGCGCGGTCCGGTCCGCGACCAACCACTGGCTCGCCGGCCACTGGCTCGATGACAAGCCCGGCGGCCCGAACTGGCACCAGCGCTGGCGCGGCTCCATCTGCGTCGCCATCGAGGACCCGGCGGCCGCGGCCGCCGAGATCGAGCAGTGGGCGGAGCACCCGTACATGTCCCAGGTCCTCATCTGGGCCGAGGAGCGCCCGGCCTGGGGCGACCCGAAGTACGACCCGGTCTGGGCGGCGGCCGTCAAGCACGGCCTGCCGGTCGCCTGCCACCTGTCCCGCAACCGGCACGAGCGGCTGCCCATGCCGCAGAGCGGGTTCCCGAGCTACAACCACGACTTCATGGTGACGTACTCGCTGCTGGCCGCGAACCAGGTGCAGAGCCTGATCTTCGACGGGGTCTTCGAGCGGTTCCCGACCCTGCAGATCATCTTCGTGGAGCACGCGTTCACCTGGATCCTCCCGCTCATGTGGCGGATGGACGCGATGTGGAAGGCCCGCAAGTCCGACGTGCCGTGGGTGAAGCGGAAGCCATCGGAGTACGTGAAGGACAACATCTGGTTCACCACCCAGCCGCTGGACTACCCCGAGGACAAGCTCGAGCTGACCAACGCCCTGGAGTGGATGGAAGCCGACAAGATCCTGCTGTTCTCCTCGGACTACCCGCACTGGACCTACGACGACCCGCGCTGGGTGCTCAAGCACATTCCCGAGCGCATGCGGCAGGCGGTCATGCGGGACAACGGCATCGCCGTCTACAAGAACGTGCCGCAGACGGTCCCGGCGATCGAGGGGCAGACGCTTGCCTACTAGTCGGCTGCCGTCGGGCCGTGAGCACGTCGTCTGCTCCGAAGACGAGATCGCGCCGGGCACGCACCAGGTGTTCGACATCGGGCGGCACGGCGTCGGCGTCTACAACGTGAACGGCGTCTTCTACGCGATCGCGAACTACTGCCCGCACGAGGGCGGCCCCCTGTGCTCCGGGCGCGTGCATGGCCGCAGCGTGCCGTCCGACCTCGCCCCGGGCGGCGCGTCCGTCGTCCGGGAAGGCGAGTTCGTCTACTGCCCCTGGCACCAGTGGGGCTTCGAGCTGGCCACCGGCACCACGGCGGTCAAACCTGAATGGTCCATCCGGACCTATCCCGTGAAGGTCGTCGACCACAAAGTGGTGGTGACCGCGTGACCGCTGAGACCGGCCCGTCCCCGACCCCGAGATTCCGGCCCCGGGACCTGGTCGAGTTCCGGGGCTACCGCCAGGCGGGCGCCGCGTGGGTCCTCTACGGAACCGCGATCGGCGCTGTCTTCTTCATCTCCTCCCCGTTGCTGTCGGCGATGCTGCCGGACGTCAGGTGGAGCCTCGGCGTGGTGTCCACCGCGCTGCTGATCAGGGGACTGCTCGGCATCGTCTCCAATCCCCTGACCGGGATGCTCATCACCAGGTTCGGCATCCGGCCGATCGTCGTCATCGGCGGCGTCTTCACGGCGGGGTTCACGGCGCTGACCGGCACGGTGTCCAGCCCGTGGGAGTTCGGCGTCGTCTTCGGCGTCGCCCTGACCCTCGCCGACTCGTTCATGGGCCTGATCCCGGCCACCACCATCGTGCACCGCTGGTTCATGACCCGCCGCGGCGTGATCATGGGGTTCGTGAACTCCGGGGCCGGCTTCGGCGGGCTGCTGTTCGCGCCGCTGATGGCGGTCCTGGTCGCCGACTTCGGCTGGCGGCACGCCCTGTACGTGCTCGCCGTCATTATCCTCGTGCTCGCCCTTCCGTCGCTGTTCCTGCGCGACCGGCCGGCCGACGTCGGCCAGTGGGTCGACGGCGTCGAGGGACGGGTCATCCCCGAATACGGCGAGGTCGACGCGATCGGCACCAAGCAGGTGCGGATCGGGCAGATGGCCCGGCGTCCCCTGTACTGGATGGTGTTCTTCATCTTCGGCGTCGAGGCCTGGTCCCTGGCCGTGTACGCGTCGGACCAGGGGCTGTTCCTCAAGTCCGTCGGCGTGGGCTCGCTGGCCTCGTCGGGTGCGCTGGGCTTCTCGGCCGGCGTGGCGGCGGTCGCCGGGATCCTGCTGTCCCGGCTGAATGACAAGTTCAGCCCGTACTACGTGATCATCGGCTCGGTCGTGGCGATGCTGATCGGGTCGGTCCTGTTCCTTTCCGCGCGCAGCGGCGTCCAGCTGTGGGCCTACTCCTTCTTCTTCGGCGCCGGCTACGGAACCCTCGTCCCGGCCATGCCGGTGGCGCTGAGCCGGTACTTCGGGGCGCGGAACTTCGCGGGCGCGTTCGGCCTCGGGCAGATCCTGGTGTCGCTCATGGCGGGCGTCGGCCCGTGGCTCACCGGCGTCGTCAGCGACAGCACCGGCAGCTTCACCGTCCCCATCTACCTGATCACGGGCCTGCTCGTGCTGGCGCTCATCGTCGCGATCGCCGCCCGGCCCCGCGCGCGGGCCGCCCTGGCCGCGAACGCCCCGGCCGGACCGATAACAGCAACAAGCGGACCGCAAGACTAAGACGGGAGAGCAACCCCATGCCATCGATGGAGATCCACGGCGCCCAGGTCGTCTACGAGATCATCGGCCCGTCCGACGGGCAGCCCCTGGTCCTGACCCCCGGCGGCCGGTTCAGCAAGGACGAGCCCGGGGTCCGGCCCCTGGCCGAGAAACTGGCCGAGGGCGGCATGAAGGTCCTGCTGTGGGACCGGCCGAACTGCGGGGCGTCCGAGATCAACCTGTGGGGCAAGTCCGAGTCCCACATGCGGGCCGAAACCCTCGCCGAGCTTCTCACCCGCCTGGAGATGACGCCCGCGATCATCACCGGCGGGTCGGGCGGCGCGCGGGACTCGATCCTCACCGCGATTCTGCACCCGGAGCTGGTGAAGAAGCTGGCGGTGTGGTGGATCGTCGGCGGCACCTACGGGTCGATCAGCCTGGCCGCGTACTACATCACGCCCAACATCTCCACCGCCCGCCGCCTGGGCATGGAAGGCGTCGTCAACCTTCCCGGCTGGGCCGAGCAGCTCCGGGGCAACCCCCGCAACAAGGAGATCCTGCTCAGGTACGAGAAGGACGAGTTCATCGCCCAGATGCTGCAGTGGCTCGAGGCGTTCGTTCCCAAGCCCGGGCAGACCATCCCCGGTGTCTCGGACCTGGAGTTCGAGAACATCAAGGTCCCGACGCTGATCATCCGCAGCGGCGAGAACGACTGGGACCACCCCAAGCGCACCTCCTACGAGGTGCACTGCCTCATCAAAGGGTCCCGCATGATCGAGCCGCCGTGGCCCGAGGACGCGTGGGAGGTCAACAGCGCCGCGAACGCGGCCGGCACCGGGCACCGGTTCGCCCCCTGGGTGCAGGCCGCGCCAATGCTGCTCGACTTCATCAACGAGCGCTAATCGCCGACGACGATGCGGACCTCGCAATTGAGCGCGGCCTCCAGCGCGGTATGCAGGCGGCTTTCCGGGACCCGGCGGGAAGCCTCCCGCGAAATCGTGGCCACCACGATTTCCTCATCGTCTTCGGTGAACCGCTCGACGTCCGCGTCAATTCCGAATCCCCGGACCACGCCCAGCGCGTCTTCGTCCGTGCCCCGGCTCAGGAACGTCGCCGCCCCGGCCCGGGGGTTCCCGTCGGTCCCGGTCACGGACCGGACCGCCTCGGCGCACCGGGTTTCGGCCCAGGACCGCAGGGCGGACACGTCGTCGCCCGGCACCAGCAATTCGATTTCCCGCGCGTCCGCCGGAACGGCCGAGAAATCGGGCGCGATGACCTCCAGGCCGTCTTTTTCCAGGTCCGTCACGACAGCGGCAAGCCGATCAATTTCCAGGTCGCCAGCGGGATTCAGGTTAACCCTGATGACTGCGGTGCGCATGCGACAAACATAACCCGCGCTAGGTCATTCAGAAAGGGGCCGGCCGACGACATGGCAGCTTTGAGAACGGGCGTCTTTCCCGGCGTGACGCCCCGGCTGATCCGCGCCGACGACGGGCGGGCCTCAGACTCCGGGGGCCTGTCCGCCGAGGCGCTCATCGACGCGGTGGCCGCCAGCGGCCTGCGCGGCCGGGGCGGTGCCGCCTTCCCCCTGGCCCGCAAGCTCGCGGCGGTCGCCGCCGGACCGGGGCCCCGGGTGGTCCTGGTCAACGGGGAAGAAGGCGAGCCTGCGTCGGTCAAGGACCGGTGGCTGCTGCGGACCCGCCCGCACCTGGTCCTGGACGGGGCGCTGCTCGCGGCCCGGGCCGTCGGTGCCCGGGACGTGTACGTGTACGTGTCCGACGCGGCAGCGGCCGCCAGCCTCCAGGCCGCGCTCGCCGGACGGGACGACGCCGGACGGGACGGCGCGGGCCCCTCGATCACGGTGGTCCGGACCGAGCCGTCCTACGTGGCGGGGGAGGAGACCGCCGCGGTCAACGCGGTCAACGGCAAGCCGGCGAAGCCGTCGGACAAGCCGCCCCGTCCGTTCACCGAAGGCGTCGGCGGACGGCCGACCCTGGTGTCCAACGCCGAGACGATCGCGAACCTGCCCGCGATCACGCGCCAGGCCGCCCGCGGCGAGGAACCGTCGGCGGGCACGTTCCTGCTGACTCTCGGCGGAGCCGTTCCCCGTCCCGGCCTGTACGAGGTCCCGTTCGGCGTGAGCGTCGGCGAGGCCGCGGCCGTCCTCGGCGGATTTGATAACAGCAACAAGCGGGTGCCCCGCGGCTACGTCATGGGCGGCTACTTCGCGGGCCTGCTCAACGAGCGCGGCGCCGGCCTGCCCCTGGACTACGACGCGCTGCGGGCCGCGGGCTCCGGTCTCGGCTGCGGCGCGGTCACCGTGCTCGGCGACGGGGACTGCCCGGTAGGGGCGGCGGCGCTGCTGCTGTCCTACTTCGGGCGGGAGAACGCGGGCCAGTGCGGTGCCTGCTTCAACGGCACCGCGGCCATGGCCGGCGTGGCCGTCGCGCTCGCCCGCGGCGAGGCCGGGGCCGACGCCCTGCGGCGGCTGGGGCACTGGTCGGGGTTCCTGCCCGGCCGGGGAGCGTGCGCCACCCTCGACGGGGCCGCCGGGATCGCCGCGACCCTGCTGCGCGAGTTCCCGGACGCGGTGCAGGCGCACCTGACCCGTTCGGAACCAATCTGCGCGGCCACCGACTTCCTGTCCCCGGCCGCCCCGTTCGCGGCCGACCCCGACCCGATCACGCCGCGCGCCGGAATCCCGGCCGCCAACGGAACCCGCCGCCCGGAGGCCGTCTCGTGAAAATCAAACTGGACCGCACCCTGTGCGACGGGTTCGGGAAGTGCGCCGAGCACGCCCCCGACGTCTTCGACCTGGACGAGTGGGGCTACGCCTCCTACGCCCCCGGCGTCACGCCGGCCGAGGAACTGCCGGACGGCCAGGAACGGCCCGCGCGGCGGGCCCTGCTGGACTGCCCGGTGCATGCCATCACCGAGCGCCCGCCATCAGCGTAAGCACCGCGGCGGTACCCCGGCCGCGAGCGCCCCGGGCCCTGGGACGGGCCCGCGTCCTGGCCGGGCTCCTCGGGCCGGCGTTCGTGGCGTCGGTCGCGTACGTCGACCCGGGGAACTTCGCCACGAACTTCGCGGCCGGGGCCGGGCAGGGCTACGAACTGGCCTGGGTCGTGGTGCTGGCCAGCGCGATGGCGCTGCTCGTGCAGTACGCGACGGCCAAGGTCGGGCTGGCGACCGGCCGGTCGCTGCCGGAACTGTGCCGGGAGCGGTTCGGGCCCCGGCTGAACATTGTCCTGTGGCTGCAGGCCGAGGTGGTCGCGATGGCCACCGACCTGGCGGAGTTCGTCGGGGCCACGGTCGGGCTGAACCTGGTCTTCGGCGTGCCGCTGCTCCCTGGCGGCGTCATCACGGCGGCGCTCGCGTTCGCTGTCCTGGCCCTGGAGCGGCGCGGGTACCGGCGCTACGAACTGGTCGTGATCGCCCTGCTGACGCTGGTCGCGGCGGGATTCGGCTACCTGTTCCTCGTCGTCGGCGGGCAGCACTACGGCCAGCTGGCCGCCGGCCTGGTGCCGCGGCTGGGCGACTCGGCCACGCTGAGCCCGGCCGTCGGCATCATCGGCGCGACCGTGATGCCGCACGTCGTGTACCTGCACTCCGCGCTGCACACCCGCCGGGAGCGCCCCGCGTCTCCGGCCGACCGGCGTCTGCGGCTGCTCTCCAACCGGTGGGACTGCGTCCTGGGGCTCGGGGCCGCCGGGCTGCTCAACCTCGCCATGCTGTGCGTCGCCGCGGCGAGCCTGCGGCACGACGGCC
>Ga0131853_10020915_pt1 | contig 11880 bp, 6 predicted proteins | sample TergutLab28metaG_FD_92764 | JGI IMG/M metagenome (GOLD analysis project Ga0131853, IMG submission 92764) | Labiotermes labralis P1 segment gut microbial communities from Petit-Saut dam, French Guiana - Lab288 P1 (version 2) (version 2) | ecosystem: Host-associated > Arthropoda: Insects >...
GGTGTGCGCATCAGCGGTAGTAATGGTAGTAATGCTGGATACACCATGTTCTGAGGTAGTGTGCAAGACTACTGGCTACCCACTCCACTCGCATGTTTCCCCTTCACTTCTCCTACCTTGCGTCATCGTGTGCCGTCACATTTCAACTGAGCTTTACAAGAGGGTAAAGGCGCTGTCACAAGACGAGCCATTCTACAAGTAATGACTTTGTATGCACGATGAAGGGCGTGTTCATAGCCGTCGCGACATACACTTCAGTTCTGGTAACTAGCGGCTTTAAAGATACTGATGGAATGCGGGCAGGATGGAGTGGTTATTTGCCTGGCCCGGCTACATAACTTAGTGACTGACTACTCGGTGCAAAAACATTTATCACTTAAATTACACGGTACAGAATCCTCCAAGTGTTCAAGAGGCCGGTGAATTTGGGACTGGTATTTTTCACTTTCATCTCGTGCCATAAAGGAGGTAATAGCCTCATGCCCTGCGCTTCCTTTTTCTTCATCTTTCCACACTTCCTAACCACCGCCCCCCCCCTCCCCCATCCTCCTCCTTGGTTTCGACATTCGGGAACTGCTCTATAGCCTACTTCCCGTTTCCCATCGTAACAAACATTCCAGCCGTATAGTATTTGTTCGTGATAACAGAAACAAATAATAGCCACTCACATTGCTAGACAACCAGGTTTTGATAACAGAGAAGCAAAATACCTCGTCTTCCGATTCTGATAGGCCTGTTCCCGACGTGTACACGAAATGTTTCCATCACATCGCCGTTCTGTTAATGTACACAGCACTGAACACCAAACTTGATTAACAACCGCACAGCAAAAAGGCAGTAGAAGTGACACACGTTAACATGTGCGAAATGCAGCAATTTAATTGTTCTGGTACTCGAAATTAATAACACAAAAGATATTAACCACGTAAAAACAAACATTTTATAATGAATGGTTACAAAGCAAACTTCCCTCAGTTTGTAAACTTTAACGTTCTCACAGCCATGTTCTTGAAGGTTCGAACCTGCTGGGCCATGTAGGCTGTGTTGTTGGGCGAGTACTGTTCGACGTTTCGGACGACTGTAGTACCTTCATCTCCATTGCCAAGCACTCCAAGAATAATACTTCTGAGGAACACACGCGCTGTTAAGTTACACCGAAACCGTGGGGCAGCCCCACGGAGATGGAAATGATTCTTGCTGGCGAAACAGGAGTTTGAATAAGTGTAGTGTGCCTTAGTATCTAAGAAATAATTAATCCTAGAAGAACCGCAGTGACAAGACAACTCGTGGCACCGAAACATGATCGTGAACGAAAGTTGAAATTACGAAGGTAGTATTTCCTCTTAATTTTATTGGCATGACCCACGAAACCATTTATACATATTTATACAAATATCCGATTCCCTGAAATGCGCAACCTGTATGACAGCAGCGTCAAAGTTGTTTACAGCTACAACTGACTTACCTGTACATTCAAGTACACTACAAATACTGCAACAGCGCAGCAATAAGAAACAAGACCTACTTACATAACTTAATTCTGCACAACTGAACAGGAAATACTAAGGAAATGTGGCTGACAGAAGCACGCGGCATTTAAAAGCATGCCCATAAAATCTGCTCCACAACTGTCGCATCATCGCAGCATAAATGTTTATCGTTTTTATAATCGACGTTCCTTTATCTTCTACATCTAGCAGTTCCAATTAGCGGTACAAAAAAAACCTGGAATGTTACACAAAAAAAAAACATATAGAATGTTCTTACACAACCAACTGCCCAGGGCGCGTCCACGAGCTTAGCGTGGTCTTTGAAGGACGGTAACTGAAAATTGTAACACACAACGCAGTCACCAACCCTGACTTGGCGCGTTCGCAAAATTGCGAAAAGCGACTATTACCTTCGTCATGTGTCTGTCCGTTCGCGTGTAACAACTCGGCTCCAAAGGAAAGGATTTTCGTGAAATTTTACACTTGAGAATTTTTCGAAAATCTGTCGAGAAACTTCCATTTTCATTACAATGTGACAAGCATAACGAGTACTGTACACGAATGCCTATGTACATGTATGACAGAATCTCGCTCAGTTCCTCTTAGAATGAGAAATGTTTCAAACAACAGTTGTACAGAAAATCAAAACACACTCTTTACGATCTATTTTTTTCTTTTGAAAAAACGTGCCGTTTATGAGATAATGTGGAAAAATGCTCTAGAGCCGGACAGGCCACATATAACAATACAATACGGCGTAGAAGAGATGCGATTTGCGACCCGAATAGAGAAGGCAAGGATGCAGACACACACTCGTATCTAATACTGCTTCATAATTAATTCCGTCTGGACTCGTAAAATCTTTTACGGCAATACTTACAAGAGCACAGCCAATTTACGTATAACGCAACATTCAGGCGCGTTCGCCTAACCTCTGTCGTCGTGCAAAAGTTATAGCCTTTAAATATTATGAGTGTGTGGCTGTATTCGTGCCTTCGTTCCCGGCATGCAAACCGCACGCGCCGTATTATATTGCCATCTGCAGCCTGTCTGGCTCTATCTTATTTATCCATAGCATATTATAAACGGTACGATTAAAATAAAAAAGTAATTGAAGAGACAATGTGTGTTTTGATTTTATCTATATAACTTTCGTCTGAAACATTTCTCATTCTAAGAAGAACTGAGCGAGATATTATCATAATACGTACATAGGTCTTCATGTACAGTACGCGTTACTCTTGTTGGATTCTGATCAAACTTGAATTTTCTCGACAGATTTTCGAAAAGATGCTCAGATATCAAATTTCATGAAAATCCGTCCAGTGGAAGCCGAGTTGTTCCATACGGACTGGCGGACAGACAGTCGTGATGAAGCTAATGGTCGCCTTTCGAAAATTTTGCGAAAGGGCCTAAAAACTGAGAAAATGCGCGCGACGACTTATCTGTCATTACGATCTGTTGAGCCAAACTGCACGTCTTAAGAAGGCCATGAGCAAACGAATATTCCATGCAGCATCGCGCACTTTCCAGAAATGGTGACATTACGAAATTAACCTTATGTAACAGCGTCTGTCTCAACAGGCTCGCTATACATTAAGCCACCCAAAATCTTTGGCCTCTTACACAAACCGAAACTTCGTGATCATATCCAATGGTCCTTTTCTTGAGTCAGACTATACGGTGTCACCCACAGACCGTATCCTAAATCGCAATATAGGGTCATATTTCAACAACTGCTAGTAGTTCAGCTCTTCATCACATTCTCTGTTGTTACTGAACCCAAAAGTTAACCACAAAAGCCAACCCGCAGAAGTTACGAGGGGGTGCTGATAGGTTCTTAGCCCGACCCACTTCCCAATGTCGTAGGACGGAATTGATAGTGTAGTTGGAAAGAGGGGGCTGTTCATGTGCCGAATTGCTAATCTTTTCTTCTAACAGAGGCTGGAAGGAAGTAAGTCAGGCGACACGCGCGATATCAACAACATGGAGACGCGAGCTATCAAGTTTTTTTTTTTTTGCAAGGCAAGGCGCCAAAGGAAATTCACGCCATTCTGAAAGAAACATTAGGGGAACATGCACCATCCTATGCCACCGTCAAGAACTGGGTGGCCCATTTTAAACGTGGTGATTTTTCCACCTGTGATTCGCCTCGTCCTGGACAAACAAAAACAGTGACCACCCCGGAGATTATTGATCAAATACACGAACTAATCTTGGGAGACCGCCGGATTTCGGCTAAATCAATAGCTGAGCAACTTGGCATCTCACGTGAGCGGGTTGGGTCCATCATTCATGAAGATTTGGACATGCGGAAGGTCTCCGCGAAGTGGGTCCCGAAATGCCTGAACGCGGATCAAAAACGTCAACAGTGCCAGTCGTCTGAGCAAATTTCGGAATTTTTTCGGCGCGATCCAAACCACTTCCTGTCGCAATTGGTGACCACGGACGAAACCTGGTTATATCACTATGACCCGGAGACAAAGCAACAATCAATGGAGTGGCGGCATAGCAGTTCAGCCCGCCCCAAAAAATCCCGAGTACAAAAATCCGCTGGAAAAGTTCTCGCCTCGATTTTTTAGGATCAAGATAGCATCCCCCTCATTGATTATGTTCCAAAGGACCAAACTATCAACGCGGAGTATTGCCCATCTTTGCTGGTGCAATTGAAGGACAATTTGAAGGAAAAACACAGGCCGCGGGAAGGTCACCAAGGGGGTCTTGTTCTTGCACGACAATGCCCCGGCTCACCGGGCACTTGCAACCCAGAAGAAACTGGCCTACCTGGGCTTCCAGTGTCTGGATCACCCACCCACCCTATTCTCCGGATCTGGCTCCGTCGGACTAACACCTGATCCCTGGACTTGAAAAACAATTCAAAGGTCGCCATTTTTCGTCCGACGTGGAGATCATTGCTGCCGCGGAGACCTGGTTGGACGGACAACCTTCTGAAATTTGAGTGGCTTGCAAAAGTTAGAGCGACGGGCTAAGAAGTGTAATGAGCTTCTTTGGGAGTGTGTTGAATAAATCCCGAGTTTGGTCGCTGTAGCTTGCTTCCTTCCTAGTCGGGCTAAGGACTTACCAGCACCCTCACTTACATGAATTCGCTGCATTGAGCAGCGTCCTTCTTGGGAAGCCAACAGTTCCTCAGTTAACCTAGGAATTTCCACATTTTATGGAACCTGAAAGTTCATTACAATGTTCTCAAGAGCCCGTCACTTGAACCTACCATCAGCCAGAAAAATCCAGTCCACTCTACCAGCCTAGTTCTTGAAAATCCATTTTAATACTATTCTGCTATCTAGGTCTAGGTCTTCCAAGTGGTTCCTTCCCTGGGTTTCCTTGTCCGCACTTTTCCTCTCCACCATACGTGCCACATGCCCTGCCCATCTCATTCTTCCCGATTTGATCACCCGAACAACAATGGTTGAGGAGTAGAGATCATAAAACTCCTCATTATGCATCCTCCCACAGTCCCTTGTCACCTCGTCCCTCTTAGGCCCGAATACATTCCTCAGCTCCCTATTTTCGAACACCTCAGCATTTTTTGCTCCCACAATATGATAAACCAATTTACATCAGTTCACTCAGAAAGTATTTCAGACCTATTTTAATCTTATCCTCCTCGTTTACTCCTAGGCTCCCTACGTGATATCATCAGACGAGGTATTGTAACCAAACATTTGTCAACCACTGCTTCACCCCTTGCTTTTCCTTCTATGATATATCCTCTGCCCATCTTGCCTTGCTCTTAATCTTTGTCTAGTCAATAAAAAATTACTTCGACATTTGAGTAAGCCACCATTTTGCACAACGCGTTGACCAAAGCCAGGTATAATGAGCATTAAAAATACCTGCAAGAAAAAATGGTAATTCTTACGGATTATCAGTACATGTAAAATAAAGAGGTAAAGTTGTCCCTGTATACACTACGAAAGCATATAGCAAATATAAGGATATAGCCCACTTATTCTTAACCTCGGCAGTTGATGCGGTGCGTGGTTACAATAGGGGCGGCAGAAGCGGTAAAGTTTAGAATTCAATCTAACTGGCAATGTCTTGCTTAGCTCCCGGTCTTCGGACAGTCATTCTTTATCATCACTTAACACTGTTCCTGATTTTTTAACACTGTTTCGATATGAATGAGACAAACCAGAAGGGACGGATAATACCAAGATTTAAAGATGGGTTCCACGACAGATATTGTAAATTCAACTCATTTACCTTTCGAACTGCATTACGTTGGATATGTCGCGCCAAATAAGACTATGGTAGCTTTGACACAATACCACGAAGCACAGAGTACATAATTTTCGATGCAATTTGGACCTGGTAATGAGTAGTTCATGTTGGCTTCCCTTGTACCCTGCGGCATTTGCATTCCACAGGGCTGTCCACAAAAGTTATGTGCTGTCTCTTTCTAAATCCCATCACTGTCTTGTAAATCTCGTCTCCTTACACCTGTTTCTCTACCGAACAGAAAGTCTTGCATATTATATAAAATACACACGTGACTGACCTTACCTCTTCAGATGAGGCGAACCACTTCATAATCACAGCTACAACTTGAACAATTATGTCACCAAAAACTCAGATCACTGCCTCTCTATTTTACTACCTAAGTAACACAAACATACTACCACAGCGTGTGGATGTCAACTCAGAGGTGTAACACACCGTCACAGCCACAGATCATACAGACCAGCAGTGTCGGACACATTCAGGTTGTGCTCTGCCATCTTGCGACAGCCCTCCGAACTGGGGGCAGTTGACAGCAGCGTTTTACAATACAGATGGCAACAACCACTGGTGAAAATGACGAAATATATGGCACAATATTATTGTCTTCTTCATGGTATCATTAACATCAGTTTTCAACGCCTAGGTGCAGGTTGTAAATAAATTTAAAATGAATCTTACGGAAGTGCAGTGGGAAAGAGTGTACTGGATTCGTGCAGTTCAGCACAGGCACTAGTGGCGGGCTCTCTTAAAAACGGTGATAAACTTGTGGGTACCTGCACACGCTAGCAGATTCTTAGACAGCTGAGCGACTATTCGCTGGTCATGAAGACTGTGCTCCAGAGTGTCAATGAATTAAATGAAAATAACTAAGCAACAGTATTATAGATATGAATACATACGAATAACTACTTAACGATGGTTCTCGCAATGCCATTTCACGGAACAATATTTCTGATTTATGAGCCACATGCACCTATATTGCAAACTTTCCAGTCGTATATTGAATCCCTTTACCTGACATCATATTCTAAAAACAGAATATATATATATGTGTGTGTGTGTGTGTGTGTAACTTTAATCGACGTTGTGAAAAGGTTAGAAGAATTAAAGAAATTGTCATTTAAATTGTAAGTGGAAGAGCCTGATCATGAAAAGCATATATTCCGTAAATAGGTGGATTCTTCTAAGCCCCTTGAACGCATAGATGTCGTACATATATGTCCTGGCGACTAGTCGCAGTGGCCGCCCCTACAGAAATTATCTTTAAAAAATCGCAATCATTTTTAAATTTCCTTTTATTTGGCTCCATAAATTAAATGTTTGCGCAAAACATGAAATTTTAACATTTAAAATAGGCCTATTCATTCTCCCCCAAATTCTGCCGCCTATAGAGGCAACAGCACTCGTCCATTCCTAGTTATGATTTATCTATAGTGTAAACATCTAATTCCGGCCTTGTTTGCATTTTTTGTTGTGTCTTGATCTCAGAAACGAAATATGTATAAAATAATACTTGTTTCACACCTTAACTAGGATCCACGTAATGTATATATATGCCTTCAGTTATTTAATATGAACTCTTCTGTCAAGCAACATACATACATACATACATACTCTGCTTTCCCTCTAAGCAAGACAAACAATAATGTGTAAAATCAGAATGTAGTATTACCCAGTTGTAATAGAGCATGCTTAAATAAATAAATAAATAATACATACATGCACTAGTACAACCAGAATGCATTCGGGTGCACGGTGAAGTTACTGACTTTTCTCAGATCCATACTGTCAACATTTCACGATGTGGTGACTGTCGAACCTTACTGGCCACAGGACCATTCGGTTCAAACCATCACTTCGCTTTGGAGATGTGGATAGCAACGACCTCGAAGCGTTACCATGATGCTACCATGCAGAAGCAACATGCGCTCTAAAAGTATGCCGCGTATACACAGCCTGCGGACGGCTATACCGATAACACGTACTTTTCTTTCTTACTCCACAGAGTAAAGAACATCCTGAGAAGCTAAAGGGTTCTCAGCTAGTCAAGGAATTCCGCGCATTGTATGGAACCCGAAGGTTAACTGTCACATTTACAAGTGTCCGCCACCTGTTCCAATCGTCCCGTTTCCTGGCTTCCGAATAATCTTTTGGTCGCTGAAAACATAACGGGATTACGTCCGACCAATTGGTACGTCTCCTGCCACCTAGTGATGACTTCTATTACTACTTGAATGGTGCGGATGTGGTAGGAATCTGTGCTCATGACCAACTGCACGCATTTGGAAGTGGGGGGTGTTGGTAATTGTGTGTGGTACACGTCAAGTTTCATGCGGTGTTACTGCGGCTCATTATTGACAGTTGTAAGAGGAAACACGTATTGGTAGTAAATTAAACAGCCTGTTTATTATATTTATCGAGCCACAAGGAAGAATCAAAATGGGTACGAAATATAAAGTGTCTTTCCAAAACATTGGACTTTTGCTCGTACTGACATAACATACATACAACGCTTCATTGAGTTAATTTAGGCTATCATTAATTAATTTTAATGTGAAAATATTTACTGGACAGAATGTGGGAAAAGTAAAGTTGAATTACAAATGCCATTAGAACCTGTTGCAAAATTTCGTACGATTATGCCTCGGAAGTGTTTAATAGATCAACCCGCTAGAATATAGGTTAGGTGTTTGCATTTCCAATTAAGTTCATTCGTATTTTTGTATTGTTTTGGTAGGAGGGTTATTGAGTTACTTTCGGAACCTCCTTGGAAGTCGGGAAATGAGAATCCTCATACTTGGATTAGATGGTGCTGGCAAAACAACTATACTTTACAGGTGATGAGTTTGTATTGATTATACTATATGAACACTCAGTATTCTTATTTTTGTTGAAATTGCACATTTCAGTCGTACTAGAAGACATTAAGTATTTAATATTTGAATAGCTTCGTTCCTTAGTATTATGGTGGTAGAAGTTGTATTCAACAACATATGGATATTTTAGATCAGCCTGGCCATAATAAAGTAATTGTATAACACTCTTCAGTTCCCGTTTATATTCGGATATTTCAGATTACAAGTTGGTGAAGTAGTCACAACAATTCCCACAATTGGCTTCAATGTGGAACAAGTGACATACAAAAATTTGAAGTTCCAGGTATGGGATCTTGGAGGACAGACAAGTATAAGGTATGGAGCCATATCAGACAACATTTATAGAAACTGCTTACATTTGTATTGTGAAACCCATCTGAGTGCAACAAATATCTCCTCAAACTGTGATTTTAACAGCTTGCATGAGTCAGTTCTAGCATCCACGCTATGTGAATCATTCAAGAATTTAGTATTTCTTTGGAATGAAATATAACACAGGTTGATTTGAGGGAGAAGATGGGGAAGGCTATGGCCTAAAAACTGGCTGAAACACCATAGGAGGAGAAGAGAATAGTTTGGCAGTTAGAGACCGTTTCAGATGTTCATATCACTCTGTTCCAGGCCCTATTGGCGTTGCTATTATTCCAACACAGATGCTATCATCTATGTAGTGGATTCTGCTGATAGAGACAGGATAGGCATATCAAAGGATGAACTTCTGTATATGTTGAGGGTAAGTGTTTACCCCATTTCAAAACTTTTCCCAGTTATTGGCTTCTCCACTTGGTAATGATCAGTTTCCTCATTTTCCACGTGAATACCAGGACACTGCTGTGAAATACACCATGATCACTTTCCAAATCCTTACATACTTGCCATTTGTGATTATCCTCCCACCTCATTTGATGCTCTATAATCTGTGTAGTTTAAACACCATCATTACATAAGTTATAAAATTTTGACAGGTTCTATGGCAGTTAAAACAAAACCACATAGCTTTTTGGTAATGTTCAGGTATTAACTTGACTGTTATAGGAGGATGAACTGCAGGGGGCAATATTAGTGGTGCTTGCTAACAAGCAGGACATAGAAGGATCTCTGAGTGTTGCTGAAGTCCACCAGGCACTGGGACTGGATGCTCTCAAGAACCGAACATTTCAAATCTTTAAAACTTCAGCTACCAAGGGAGAAGGATTAGACTCCGCCATGGACTGGCTGTCAAATGCTCTTCAAAACCGAAAGTGATAAACCTAGTGCCAATCTACAACAGACTTCTTCAATTATTATAATTTTAATTACATGCACAGAGCTGGCTGATGTTCAAAACATTTGGGAAGGGATCTTAATTATGTATTGTAGCATGTAGGTGGAGTGGATTCAAAGAGGGTGGATTTCCCAAGTGAAGTTGCTGGCATGGCTGAGAGGTGGACAAAAACAGTCCCAATAAGTCACACAATAATGGATACGCATCTCACATGTCACAGTGGAATTGTCATCAAGTGATTGTGCCTCTTGATCTTGTGGGCCAGTTGACCTGATTTAGATGTTTCAAATGTCATGTTCTGACCATAATGTATGGTCAGTCAATTAACAAGTTGCTATATATGTGATCTAGGTAATATGGAAAAGTTACAATCATATTTTAAGAATATAAATTTCCATACCAGAATGTACATTTTTCACTCATCCTTTGCTCTTATTTCTACCATGAAGTTACATGTACAGAACTTCATGGTAGTGTTCTTCAGGTAGTTGGTAGTTATTCTGCTGATCAAGAAACTTTTTGCCTTTGTTCTGCCTCAGTTCACTCTATTTTACATCCTCACAGTTTCCTGTTTAAAAAGTTCACTCTTTCCCTATCTCCATGCATTTGTATATCTCTTAATTTGAGTATTTACATGACTGTTTAATTTTGTCTGTAAAATAAGTTAGCAGTTGATTAACTTCACCATTACACACTGCTTCACAAACCAGTTACAAAACATACTCTTGCAATGAAGATTTGTGTCGACATTACTGTGCACAGAAATGAAACACTAGGGCACTGCCACTCTAAATTTGCTGACACTTTTTTTTTGTGATTTCCTTATGTAGGTTTCCACAGTAAAACCACCTGTATTACAAAATACACCATATGCATGAACAACAGAAATTGATACCACAGTAAACACTTCTTGTTGTTCATGAAGGTTTCGAACCATGAGTGTTCTGAAGACTGGTTGGTGTGTGTCCCTAAGACCACAAAATGGAAAGTGAATGCACAGGGAATCAAAACTACCAAGAGTCACATGTAGCCAGATAATGCAGTCAATAGCACAGATTCTACTGTCAAATGGATGCTGTGCTCTCTTTAAGTCACAACAATTCTGCCATAACTGGTCTCATCTGAAAACAGGAGGCAGTTTAACTACATACTATTAATAATAAAACCCCAATTTTCTCATGCCACTCTGTAATGACACCTTCAATATAAATACTAAAAAACATTGGGTTCAAGATGGAACCTTGTCCTTTCCCATCACTACGTTCAGCAATCATACTGGTGACAACCATTTATTCAGCCTTAAACTTCACACTGCACTTACAAGATGCTTTGGAAATCAAGTATTTTGTGTGATGACTGAAGTACTATGTCAAATGTCCTTTCATAGTTTATAGATAGGGCACAGGTTTCTGAGTTTATATTATCTCTGTTTTTATATTAGACCTTGAAAAGTAAGGCATTGTCAGTATTTATAAGTGAAAATAATTCAATACAAGTATACTACGCAACATTGTACTGTCTTCCTAGCACCATGCACACACAAACATGGACATGCCTGCATGAACTATGAGCTCTTTTATCAAATCACCAAACAAGACTTCCTGTCTAAACAAATTAGTTGAGAAGGCAGTGACATTGTAGCAGAAGCTTTTAGAAGAATACACATACAAGCCACACACAGTTCCTATTCACAATAAAATCAATACAACAGAACCTAATTTTAAAAAAAAGAGGTTTAACAGTAATGCATAACTTGGTATTTTAAAGGATCAATATGGCATAACATTCCTTTACATTAAATTTTATTTCAGTATCAATATTTTGAAATGAATTTGTTTAATTTGGATTATAAAAGCTTGTAAAGGGCCATATTTTAATATACATATATTTAAACTTGTAGAACAATCTCAAATTTCCTGTGTCACAAGTATCACATTTTGCTGAAGATGCTATACTACAGTTGCAACATGTTGGAGTTAATAATCTAAATAGATAAATGATCAGTGTA
>Ga0131853_10020916_pt1 | contig 11880 bp, 8 predicted proteins | sample TergutLab28metaG_FD_92764 | JGI IMG/M metagenome (GOLD analysis project Ga0131853, IMG submission 92764) | Labiotermes labralis P1 segment gut microbial communities from Petit-Saut dam, French Guiana - Lab288 P1 (version 2) (version 2) | ecosystem: Host-associated > Arthropoda: Insects >...
CCACCACCACCACCACCACCACCCAACGCCACCACCACCACCACCACCATTGCCACCGCCGTCGCCACCACTACCACCAAAAATGAACAACGCTGTCTCAGAGTCCCGTTGCCGCGGTATCAGCGTGGTTAAGGTAATGTGCTACAAATCGGAAGATCGCTGGTTCGATTCCAGATGGTTTCATTGGAATTTTTTATTGACATAATCCTTCCGATCGCACTATGGTCCTGGGGTCGACTCAGTCTCTAACAGAAATGAGTACCAGGAGTATTTCCTGGGGGTAAAAGCGGCCGGTGCGTAAGGCTGACAACCTTACCACCATCCTGTGACATTGTCACGTAATCTGGGAACCTTAACTTCCTGGAACCCTCTGGGCACCTCGTGCATTTAATGGGACTGAATTACCTTTACCTATCCTTAACACTTGACATCCCTAAGAGCCTTACATGTGTCAGCTTGATATGAAAGGTCACAAATCAAGTATTTAAAATTTTAACGTGCTGTGTAATTTACTGATAATAATTAGTGTATTTTCGAAAGGTTTTACTTGATTATGGTGTCGGAATAAAGGTTAATTGGGGACGGCTAGGGACACAAATCCGGCAAGACAACCATCACATGACAAAATAATACACGTTTTACAAAACAAGACACTGCTTTAATATAATGTATACCGCAATTTGAGAATTTTCCACGCTTTAAAATGTCAATGGAAATCGAGAGAAACAAGTACACAGTCTACGAATCGCCGGTTCGTTTCGCTTTCGAGATAAATTTTAGTTGTTTCGTAACGTTGCTGTACATTTTCAGTGTCCATGGCAATTCTTAGAAAGCGAATTTTTTATTAGTGCTTAGGCCTATAACCGAACCACAATCAAGCATATTGTCCCTGTACACGTGTTCGGACCCATTTAAATTACTGCAAATAACAAACAGTTGTTGTATGTCTTCAGAATATAAAGACAAATAGAAATAAAAGGAGCTTCCAGATGACAAAAGCATGGAAATTTTCTTTTTGTTTGCTTGTGTATTTATTATTTCAAGGGGACTTTCTTATAATTGCTGTCTTTTATGTTACGTGATGTTAGAATGGGTCTTCCTTAAGCGAAGAGTAGCGCCCAGAACATAAGAATTACCCTGCGTCACAGTGTTAGTGGAGAAGGTACACTCTCCCTACGGAGTTTAACGACGATTCTATGCGACAATAATGAAACACATTTTATTTATACACCAATGACACTTATAACGCAAAATAAACTGCCGCTTTACATAGAATTTGTACCTACTTCATAAGGGGTTAAGTCCCGCTCTTAAAAGTTAGGAATAACATTAGCTAGTATTCAGGAAAGAAAAGTGAAAGGGGTTGCAATTACTGAGGCCGACATTCCCATTAACGAACGCCACTTCCAGAACAGCAAATACAGCAATGCCTTCTCTTCTATTCTCTTATATTTAAATTTCATGTCTTTCTTACTGGAAGTAAATGGCAAACGTGCACCACTGCAGCGTTCTGGATTACGACCAAGTCGTTTTCGTATATGAAATTCACATAACTATCAGAAATGGTTAGCGTGTTTCAATTTACTCGTTACCAATTAAATTTCCCATTATGGCCAATTACGGCAAAACTCAATCAAGTTATATTCCACCAATCTTTCTTGAAGTGCACGATTAAAACCTTGTTTGATAATATGTGCAGGAACTCTTATATTTTCTATTTGTTTTCCACTCTGTATTCACGGCCTTCAGAACCTTTTAGGCCAAATAAGTCCGGTTTTACTAATTACACTACAGTGCACACATACTCTTCCTTACACGCAACTTTCCGCTCACTCTGTCTGCAATATTTATTGTATTGATCCTGAGGCTGCGGGAAAAAAGAACCGTATATTTGCGTTTAGTTTGCAGTAGTTATCATTAATTTGTGGGTATTCTTTTACCGTACAAGTTACCTCCGTGGTATAAAACTTGGTCTGGAATTTTGCTACGGGTAAACATGCATTCATTCATATCGCACTTTCTCTTGCGTCAAGTTCATAGCCTCTCGCAAAGCGAACTCTCCCCGCAGTTCGATCGAGTGCGTCCCCTTTCAATTTCCAGTATATTCTCATTTTCTTAAACATATACAATATCTGCTTACGTGTTCTTTCTCTTTTTCCCTTCACTTAGATATTTCCTTCAGTAACGCGTTTTATAAGGCAATTCCTATGCAAGAAGTGGCCATCCAAGTTAAGCCTTCCTTTGTCTTATTTTACGTAAGACATTCCTTTACTCCTTGGCTCTATATGTAATTATTTTTTCACACAATCGGAGCAAGATTTCAACCCTTCTCCAGTTCCAAATTTCAAAATTTTCCAGGTATTTCTCATCTACTTTTCGAAGTGTCGAATTTCAGCATCACAGAAAGCTATGCTCCAAATGTATTATTTTACTGGTTACTTCCTGTTAAACAATGGTGGAAAAAATTAACTTAAACAAGAAAGGTGTATTTCAAATAAATAGGCTTACGTGTGATACAGTGCTCTCTGCTAGGGATGAAGAGCATTTTGCTCTTCTGGGTTTTGATAGCGTGCTGTCTGCTAGGAGTGTATCAACATTCCGCAGAAAGCACTGACGAGTTGCAGTAATCGTTCACCGCAATGATTGTTCCGCGTAGAAAATACATATCAGTTGCACATTCAAGTCTCCTGGGACATACAGCGCATTTACCACAGTCACGAGAGGTATTCAACATTAATAGTACAGCGTTCGCTAAACAACATATGAGATCAATTATTCATGGATTTAAGCAGTCATATTATAGCTTTTTGTTACGCCAATGTGTAGGGCAAGCAGAATACAATATTTTGGACGAACACAACATTTCTATCTCGAAGACCGAAAGAGTGGATCTTCTTTCTGCGGAATGCTAGTACACTCCTAGCAGACAGCACGCTATCAAAACCCAGAAGAGCAAAATGCTCTTCATCCCTAGCAGAGAGCACTGTATCACAAACCAGAGGACCGCAATACGAAAATATCCACTCACCTATTGGATTTACAGAAACTTTGTCCTTTGCATATGTAAGCAAACATAGACACAAGATATTGTTATTTTTACTACATGTAAAGTGTCAAACTTCTGAAGTACAGGTTATAACTGTCGGTGTTTATTACAGGGTAAATTCGGCGACTGGGAAATTTATCAAGTACACAAAAATAAAATAACACATTCTAACATACTACGTAAAGAGAACCACGCATTAATTAAATAATCAATTAATAAGCAGCAGTTTTTATGCTTACTTTAACATTGGCATTGAACATAAAAAACTTCTAAACGGACAATTCGCCAAAGATAACTCCAGGTAAAAGAGAGAATTTCAATAATTAAAACTCCCTCTAATTGCTGATTCATACAGTGCAATTTGTGAGCTTATCTGATTGGCTTTATTGTTCTTTTGCGATGAACGTGTCATGTGTCATGTCTTGTACTGCAGCACCGTTACCATGTTGGCACAGCACCTACTGTAATGTATAGAGCGACTGCTCGGCACAGTACATAAATATGGATACAAGCTCATCCGCTATTAATTTTTGGAATTGCCTCTATTCTTGGACGATCTCCCTGAAGATCGTCCTGCAGGGCCGAACCATGAACGACAGAAAGTAATTTGGTTGTATTGTGTTGCTCTGCCATTGTTCAATGATACGCATCACATTTCTACAACAACGAGGTGCCTCTAGATGAAAGGACCTTTAAAATCAAAATACCGTGCGTGCAGCCGACAAAAGTAATACCAATCTGGACATAGAAAATTAGGCTTATATATAAACTTGAGCGGTCGTTGCGTGGTAGTGTTCTACATTTCTTTCATTATTTACTAGTGCCATTATCACTTCCAGAATTATTTCAGGAACTAACTCCTTGAGTTTTCGTTGTTACACCGTGCAAGTTGTCGAGTTACTCAATTATTACACCAACCACTGCACATACCTAAAATTTATATACTCACACATTAAAACATTAAAAACGCTCCGACATGTTTCGGTCCTAGGACCATCATCAGGGAGCCATATCGTCCTTGATAAATTCACACTATAAAAAGTCACTTTAATTTCGCTGTACCGGTTGGGTATTGTGGCAGCATGCCGTGTTGTGTTATGTTATGTTGCGAACAGTGCCCTGCTACGGATGTGCATTCTGTGCTTCGTTGCGTGTTGATGGTCCTAGGACCGAAATATGTAGGAGCGTTTTAATGTGTAAATTTCATAAATGTTATATATGTGCAGTAGTTGGTATAATAATTGAGTAACTCCTTGTGAATTTATCTCAGTATTTAACCAACTTGATGCACAAAATTTATTTCACAGTAAGTTTTATCTCATGCCTCTACATGTTTCGAGCACATGTGCTCATCATCAGATGGTCAAAATTGCATTACACAGCCTCTGGTATCATCACACCTATAGATGGATATACTGAGATGCACGGTAAACAAAATGTCAAAAAAATAACTCCTTGTGTGTTTTCTTCTAGGGATTTTTATTTTCTGCCTTGTTGTTTATTTAACGACGCTATCAGCAACTCAGCTTATACTGCAACAAGTGGTACAACCAACTACGAATAAAGAACTATAAAGGAAATGAAGAGAAGCGTTCATGCCTAGCCAAGATATTATTCCAGCCCTGCCATAAGGAAATAAATAAAGTTAAATAAATAAACTTCCTGTAATTCTACGCCCTGCTGAGGCTTGAATCGCGCAAATCTCGAATAAAAGTCTACAGAGTTAACGATAATCCAGCCCTTTCGGATTTTCTTCTCACCGTAAGTAGAAACAAGAACATTGTCGCTAAGGCCCTGCTTTCAATTAACTTTAAACAAGGGATGAAACTGACTTCACAGAGAAAGGCTCTTTAAATCGTATTCCATTTTACTAGCTGCACTCACTAATTAGTTGCGGTAACACATCGTAAAGTGAAATATTTACGTAGCAAGTCTAGTTAGCAGCACCCTGTAATGTAAATAAAACTGCAGATGAAATGGCAGTCGGCATAGTGTGATGTTTTCAATGGAGTGTTGACTGCACTACTATATGATTCAACAAGAGGACCAGGCTCCTTCATTTCGACAAGTGTTTCTTAAATAAGAGGCTGTTTGCCCATCAGACACATTCCCATTCCTCCTAGCAATATGACTTCACATACATGAGAAGAAAGATATTGATTTTTAATATTTTGACAAATTTGTTAGAAAATAAAAATAATTGTTTGCAAAAAAAATATAATTATTTTTAACGGTATAAAAATTACTAATTTCCATTGTTTATGCGTCCGCTTCTTGACCTGGTTTTTTATGCCCGCAGTAAATTATGAACAGGTGGATATTTAAGGAAGTTGAATTTCAGGAAAGCAAAGAGTTACCGCCTTCTATATGCATAAGCTCCTCAATCTCTCAGGTATATTAGGATGAGATAATTATGACTTCAGGGTTTAGGCTTTGGATTAATAGCAGTTTGTCACTACGGGCTATTTTTAGCGGAATAAAAGATTTTATACCTTAATTCTCCTTTTCCCCGTAAAATGCGATTTCATCTCGCAGAGAAATTTTCGTTAAGAAAATATCTTCATTGGATGAAGGAAACTTCAGTTTATCTCCCGAAGAAATTTTGGTTAAAAAAATTTGTTCTAGGATTTTTTCGTCTGCATCGTGCAGTTGGTTGCGAACAGCTCCACCGAGGAACCTGACAGAGTACTTTCGTTCATCCTGCATGCCTAAGTGTGAGGACGGAAGGAGACCGAAACGTAGCTGGCTTAATAAACTGCGAATATGGTAAAAATTACCAAATAACATTCGTCACCAACACTCTTCTTGTTACCAGGCTTCTAATATATTGTTCTATTCACTGCTGTTTCCCGTGGAACAACTCATAAAGTAACGTGTGAAATCTTCATGTTTGTGCCGTACATCTATCATGATTAACACACTTCATTATCCAACAGATGCACAAATATATAATTCGTAGATACAATTAGAATTATTATAAAATATTTAAAAATATTAAAAATTGCTCCAACATGTTTCGGATCTCAATGAATCCATTTTCAAGTAGCTCTATACAGTGCTTGGCTAAAATTACTGTAATGGTTCTATCGCGTCCGTTGATATGGACGTAGTAGGTGTTATGGCAGCATGTTTGTCCGTGGTGCGTGTGTGTACTGTACAGTCTAGAGAGGCACTCTAGACTGTCTAGACTCTCTAGACTGTACAGTACACACACGCACCACGGGCAAATATGCTGCCATAACACCGACTACGTCCATATCAACGGACGCGATAGAACCATTACTCTAATTTTAGCCAAGAACTTTACAGAGCTCCCTGATGAAGGATCCCTTGTGATCCGAAATATGTTGGAGAAATTTTAAATAATTTATAATAATTCCAATTTTATCTACGAATTATATATTTGTGCCTCTATTGGATAATAAATTGTTTTAATGTGTGAAAGTAATCATCCCATAATTCCAAATAACTCCACGGAGAAGGATCCGTATTTAGAAGCTAAGAGGTCATTAACCAGTCAAGAAACTACTCGCGATTTAAGGAATTTACTGTCACCACCAGTGCCTGCCATGCATTCCTACATGAGCCATATTAAAACAGCCCATGTTTCCCATTCTAAGATACATTTCAATATCATCACCCCTTCTATTCACGGGTCTTTCAAGTGCATCTTTACTTCTATCTTCTTCCTCATACGTCCAACATGCAAGGTTCATTTCATCCAGAAAGATAATGGACGAAGAGTACAAACCATAAACCCCCACATTATACAAATGTCTCGAGCTTCCTCTTCCTTTTGGCGTCTTTTCAACCATGAATATAACAGTTACTCTCATTTCACTTGCGTCACAGGTATGCAGGTTCAGTTGCTGATATTAATCTTGAAGCCTCTTCGCAAATCTAGCATTAGGTTTCTAGCGGCACTGAAATTGTCTTCTACCCTTTAAGCGTGGCTGGCGATGCCATGACATTTAGTGATGTCGGCTGCTACTCCTGCCATTTCCAAAGAGTAACTTGAAAGAAACTGAACAAAGTAAAATATCTGTTCCCTCTATCGTAGAATCTTCATCCCTAACGGCTATAGTGTAAGTTTAACATTAAAAAAATTAAATATGTGTCCGTTAATTTCTCCGAGACGCTTCTGGGGTTACCTTAGAATCTCTGTCACGCACACACACAGACATACACACACATCTTGCACAGTGTACATAATTACTGTCCTTTAGATTATAAACGTGAGACACATACAAGTTCTTTTGAAATGGATTTGATTTTCTCATTTTCAAGAAAGTTGAGATTTTGTTCGCTTGGTTTATGAGAGCTTGTGTTTAAAATATTTTGTGGGTATTCCTTGTGATGTTACTTTGTACTTTTGTATATTGCTGGCCTTCAACGTTTCGATTAATGTACTTTGTTTTAGGACGTATTGCGGTTACGTGCTCTGTGAGCAGACCTGCTCTGATTTTCTACTAGGCATTCCGTAGTAATTCGAACTCGCCTAAAATTCTCTGCAAAGATATAGTATTTACTATTCATTTAGTAAAAAACTGAAACGTCACTATCAATACGAAATCAGGAAAACGATAAATTAATTTTCAGCGGAATCCCTCTAACAAATATAGATTGGTGTAGCACAATATATTTTATTTATTATCCATGACCGGCTGTACTTACTTAGGATGACATCGGTTTTCCTCAATCCCCCTTTCTAAGTACCCTGATAGTATATAAAATTAGGTCACGAATGCTTTCTGTACATTAACTCAGATTCATTAATAACCCATCATCTTACCGCCAGACGCTATACAGTGCAAGTTATTATAAACGTCGTAAAGCAAACAGAAAATTCGTACAACTTCTATGATAATTTATCATTCAACATTAAATTCAGGTGGTTATTCGTCGGTCTCTGAACATGGAGGGCAATTTCCATTCCAGGCCAGTACACGTGGGAATTGTACTGGATGAAATGGCATTAGGAGAGGTTTCAGTCGCGGTACTTCAGTATTCCCCTGTCAGCATCTTTTCACTAACGTTACATAGTTACATTTCATTCATCTGCCCTGAACGCTATACTTATAATACTGTTTATGAAGTGTATCATTAAATTACATTCATCCGTTTCTTCTCCCAGTCACACAAAAAATACTGAATAATATATTAATAATTGTCCAACGAGATGTAACACAAAGCAGTCTACTTTATACTCTGTCAGTTCACTCTACATATTTCGGGTGTCAACCACACCCATCATCAGGAGTACACAAAACTGTAACTACAGCCTAAGGAACTAGTCATGCTGTGCTGTGCAGCTACCTCCTTCCAACGTGGCCAAGCTAGCTTGGGCGCCTTGGAGGGAGGTAGCTGCACAAAAAATATGACCAGTACCGGAGGCTGTAGTTACAGTTTTGTGTACTCTTGATGATGGGTGTGGTTGACACCCGAAACATGTAGAGTGAACTGACAGAATAATAAATAGACTGCTTTGTGTTGCATCTCGTTGGACAGTTATTAATATAGATCAGCGATGCACGGAACCATAAATATGAAACACTAAATAAATTTTAAACGTGATAATCAACAGCCTCTAAATATTAAGACTGAATAAACACGTCACGTAGAGTTGAAAAAAGAAAGTGGTCCAGCTTTGAGGCCGGACGGCAGTCAAAAACCGCTTGCTGAAACAATTCAGTATATAATGGAACACTTTGGTGACACAATGTATCGGAATTGTGGATACTTGTGAACACGTGTTTTGGATCTGCATACGATTTATTAGTGTTCAAAGTCGGACCCTTCTCCATAGAGATAAATTACACGTAAAATAATTTTTCAGAAGAAGAAATAGTATTCATTTAAAATTGCATTTTTTAAAAAGAGCTATATTAACGGAATTTTGCAGGTTAATTACTGGTCATTTGGAGCGTTTATAGGTCAGGGTCACCTAAAAGAGTAGCCAGGGAATTGGTAAGTTATAAATTAGATTTAATATATGTGCAGTAGGTTAATTGGGCGAAAAAGGGGAACTGTAAGATCATGTTTTTTTTTACAGAAAAGGAAACGAAAATCACGAAAAGGTAACAGATTTTTTTGTTTATACAACAGAGCAGTATCAGCAGTGAAGAGAGAATAATTTTCTTTCATTTTTATCACCGTGCAATATTGTCAATTTTAAAACTATAGCAACCCAACTAGTTGCACACAATGTATTTCATTTGGTAAAATCACACATTAAAACAAAACACATTAAAGGTCATAATCACCTCCTACATGTTTCGATCCCAATGGATCATCATCAGGGAGTTGGAGTGCCTATATATGAAGTTATTTGGTTCTTCTTATTTACGTTGTGATGTAAACAGTGTTGTGGCAGCATGTAGTGATAGTGTAGGTTATGTTGTGTTGGGTTGATCTGGTCGTTGTCTGAACCAGCACAGGGCAGACAACGACCAGATCAACCCAACACAACATAACCTACACTATCACCACACGCTGCCACAACACTGTTTACATCACAACGTAAAAAGAAGAACCCAATAACTTCATATATAGGCACTCCAACTCCCTGATGATGATCCATTGGGATCGAAACATGTAGGAGGTGATTATGACTTTTAGTGTGTTTTAAAGTGTGATTTTACCAAGTGAAATAAATTGTGTGCAACTAGTTGGTTTGCTATAGTTTTAAAAAAGAGAATAATTTGTTGTGGTAGGATGACATGTATAGTTCTGAGAGTTCGCCGATGTAATATCATTATTTTGAATGTGCATGCACGGACTGAGGAGAAAACGTATGATTCAAAAGACACTACTTATGAGGGCTTAGAGCAGATTTTCCGAAGTATTATAGGAAAATACGAGATTTTAATGCAAAATTGGAGTGAGAGAATATTCACAACGACAACTAAAATGAGAGTTAACATCAGGTTAGTAATCAAAATGGTGTTACAGTAGTAAACATGCCACTTGCGAAAGTCTAGTTGTTAAGAGCACAATGTTCCCGCACCGAGACATTCATACACCTGGACCTTTCCTGACGTGAAGACTTACAATCAAATTGATCACATATTGATAAGCAGGATATGGTATTCGAGTATAGTCGATGTACGATTTTTCAGGGGAGCTAGCCGTGATGCTTATCACTATTTGATGGTTGCAAGGGTTAGGGAAATATTGACAGCAAGTCAACAAACAACATAGAAGTTTGATGTGGTAAGATATAATCCCAGAAAGCTAAGTGAGCTAGGTATTAGGAAACAATAACAGATTAACATCTCAAAGAGATTTGCAGTTTTGGAGAACTTAAATTGTAAAGAGGACATAAATAGATCTTGAGAAAACATTACGGAGCATAACAGTACCTGAGCTAAAGAGAGTCTAAGTCTATAAGAACTGTAGTTGCATAAACAATGGTTTGATGAAGACAGTTCACGACTTTTAGATCAAAGGATGCTGGCTAAAATGCAGTGGTTACAGGATCCAAACCAAAAACGTAGAAGAACTAAATATCTAAGACGTGAATGTAAGAGTTATTTCAGGAAAATAAAAAGGAATTTCTAAAATTTATGAACTTTAACTAACAGCAGGATCAAAAATATCAAAGACTTTTATAGGGGCATTAACGAATTTAGGAAGCGTTACAAGTCTAGAACTAATGTAGCAAAGGATGAGAAGAGTGGTCTGGTTGCAGACATCTACAGTATTTTGTCTAGGCGGTGGAATCATTTCTGTCAGGTATTGAATGTAAATGGGGTTATGATGATAGGCAGACTGAAATACAGCAGAGAATCTCTAATGCCTGAGGCCAGTGCCTTTGAGGCTGAGATAGCTATTGAAAAGCTACAAATCCCCAGATATTGATCAACTTCCAGCAGAACTGATTACAGCAGGGGGTAGAACAATTCACTCTGAGATCCATAAAAATTATTAATTATATTTGGAATAGGGAGGAAGTGACTGTGGAGTGGAAGGAGTCGATCATTGCACCTACCTATATGAAGGAACATAAAACAGACTGTAGCAATTATAGAGGCACATCTCTTGTATCAACTACGTACAAAATCTTACCCAGCATCTTGCTGTCAAGGTTAACTCCATATGCAGAGGAAACTATTGGGGATCGTCAGTGTGGATTTCGATGCAACAGGTCAACTACTGATCATATATTCTATATGGCAAATACTTGAGAAACAAAATACGAAGAAGCAGTGTATCAGCTATTTTATAGACTTCAGGGAAGCATGTGTTTCAGTTAGGAGGGATGTCTTACTTAAAATTCTCATTCAGTTTGTTACACTCATGAAACCGGTAAGGCAAATGAAACGTGTCTGAATGAAACCTGTAGCAGAGTCGGGGTAGGCAATTATTTGTCGGACATATTTCCTATCAAGAAATGTTTGAAACAACGAGGTTCTTAATCGCCATTATTTTTCAACTTTACTTTAGATTATGTCAGTAGGAGGGTTCAGGTAAACAAGGACAGCTTCAAATTAAGTGGTACTCATCAGCTTCTAGTTTATGCTGATGATAATTTAGTGGGCGGAAGCGTACATAATATAAAGAAAAACACAGAAGTTTTTGTAATTTCTTGTATGGAGACCGGTTCATAAGTAATTGTTGAAGAAACTAAGTGCGTGGTCATGTATCGATATCAGAATGCACGAATAAGTCACAAAGTAAAGACTGATAATATTTCCTTTGAAAGGCTGGAACAGTTCAAATAACTGGGAACAAACCTAACAATCAAAATTTTATTCACGAAAAAATTAAGAGCTTATTGAAGTCACTGAATGCTTGCCATCATTCGATGAAGAATCTTTTGTCTTCCAGTTTGC
>Ga0131853_10020918_pt1 | contig 11880 bp, 7 predicted proteins | sample TergutLab28metaG_FD_92764 | JGI IMG/M metagenome (GOLD analysis project Ga0131853, IMG submission 92764) | Labiotermes labralis P1 segment gut microbial communities from Petit-Saut dam, French Guiana - Lab288 P1 (version 2) (version 2) | ecosystem: Host-associated > Arthropoda: Insects >...
ACTCTTAGAATCTGTGTGTCTCGGGGCAACAACCACCTATACTAAAGTGGGGCAGTTCGGGCAGCCTGTTTTCGCGAATGTTGCGACAGTGCATTATCTTCACACCGTCTGTGTCTTCCATGTGCAGCAGCTATATTGACGCCTTCTTTCTACAGTTTTTATTGCATGTGTACCCACCTGCCGCTTTGAATCCGATTTTGTCGGGCTCCAGGAATTCTTTACGCAGTAACTTATTGCAAGCCGAAGCGGTCGTTATCTACATGAAAAATACATTTATGTTCCCTATGTGTGTGAATTCGCGGATAAAGACTTGACACGCCTGTTTTAGGACCGTGACATCATCTTCAAAATATATTTCGAGCACGCACTTTTTTCGAAAAGCTCTAATTTCTGGCGAGAAACTCGCTCGTCTCCTCCTCGCCCATCTCATTCAGGCCGTAGTAAGAGACTTCGGTGATGGGTATTGTAGATTTTCGTCAGTTTTGTGTTAGTGAGATTACCACGAATTGGAGACCGACGGACCGTAGGCCGTGGGCAGTTTACGCAGACGGCACTGAAGGAAGGACACGCTATCCATAAACACCAAATGCTCCATTTTCATACACATTATCTTCAATCCATTCAAAATTAGTTCAAGTTTCTATTTCAGTAGGATCGCCTTATTCAGGATGAAATGATGGTCAAACGCCTTGGCTTTATATGCTATAGCGACGATCTTTTTGGCCCAGGGGCGTGGTTCGGTTAGATATGAAAGCAGGTCCCCCACAGGATCTTCCCACGGCTAGTGCTTCCTTCTACGGTATCGCACGCAGTCTACTACGTCTTCCTCGTCCTGGCATCGCGAAGAGAACTGTTACACGCAGACGAGATTAGGTACATGTAACTTAGCCTCCTCCGTGTACCTAGTATTTTAGGTAGTATCGAAATCATAAAAGACATACATTACCTTATCGAATGCGGGTGGCAACGCGTCCTTCTGGTTTCTCATATAAGACAAGTGACCTATTTCTTTTTTCTACTTACAGTTGTCACATAACCGCTTGTTACATTAGTTCTTTTCGTGTGTCACGACCCATCCACACGTCGCGCAAAACAGCTTTCGTTGACATACTGATTTTTTCGTACCGGTGCTTTGCTTGTTGTTTGCGAAACACTTGCGGCTTTTAAAATGCTAGTTACATTTGGCGCAGGGGTAGCGAACATGGGAAAACGCGCACGGAGTGCCGGCCACGCAGTCGCTACACGTCTGGTTGCAGACGTGCGTGACGTCACGTCTACATGCTTTGTTGCATGCTCTACGCATGTACTTTCTAACCATGGCAACTGTAAGATTTGTGATCACGAGATAGTGGCTTTCGACATCTTCCTACAGTAGATTCATTGGCTTGGGCGAGTCGACCTGCCCTTCGAACATTGTGTCTTCACAGCTCAGATCGTTCTATACAACTATCTTGTACTCCCGAATGTGTTCCTGGAAACGGGGTAATTCAGGTACTCCGCCCCGTTAGACAGTTCGATGCCGGTCATCGTGAGTAGCGTTTGGACCGCGTGACCTATCTTCCGCCTTTCCGAAATGCATCGTAATTGGGATCATTATCTACTTTCGCAATTGCTATTACTAAAGCGTGAGCTAAACAGTTCTGCTGTGCCTTCACCTCCACGATACTTTCTTGATGTGCGCAATTACGGAGAGCGGTCTGCCCCTGCTCTTAATTGCATGTCTACCAAAAACCGACGGGCTTCTTGACCGAATGGACGTCTACGACTAACGTGTCCAGGGCGTTTAATCTGGAATTCGACTGGGAGACTTTTTCTAACACACTCCATATCACGCCTCCGGATAACTGATCTTTCCGTCAAAGTGTTTCCGATAGGCTTGTCATTTTGGTCTACCTGATTCTGAATCGTTATTCCCACCATAGGGGTATCATATAGGTTACGTAACGCGTGCTCAAAGGGATCGTTCACAATGGCTAGGAGCTTTGCTACAGGATCACTATTGTCCGAAGGGGGTATTAAACGCACAGTAAACTGTCTTTCTACAGCATTTTACCGCCGGTACTGTCTCGTATTCATATCTATTATTTCGAATTTACGAGCCATTTTTCTCTCTCTCTAGAAATGATACATACCTATTTAGGATCGACACACCCTAAAACAATCCCTTGACTAATTTGTAGTCAGAATACTTAAGGTTCGGCCTATCGAGTCCTCAAATTGTTTCTACCATGTACAGGCGACCCCTATTTATTGCTGGAGGATGCTGACGTATTTTTCTTGTTAGTTTCAGGGTTGCGACTCCACAGGACACGTATACTCCGAATCGTTACGGAGACACTTAATGTAATTATTATTTTAGATACTTACGTCATGCACTTTTATCAGCTTTAAGAGCGTACATTACATGCTATTTGCTTTTTTTGCCTTACAGACAAGGGATGGATCTCGCAAAGCGATTCGAATAGGCCACTTCCAGCACTTCGGTCAATATAAGCTCGTTAGTGATAAATAGATTGTATCCCACTGTCCGCGCTAGACGGGTAAACAATAAATTTGGGCCCAGAGTCTTGCTCTTCCGAAACGATATGTCAATAACGTGTCGGATGACGACATGGAAAAAATTAATAGCAGATTAGTCTACCTAAATCTTGTTTATAAAAGCATTTACGAAACCAGCAGATCGTACTTGTTGGCGTTAGATTCTTAATGCTTTTTAAAACAACCACTTATACCTTGTTGTTTGTTTTGCAGATACACACATGAGACCTCTCGCCATACTGTTTGACAGGTCCGACAGTCTCGTTGGAACTAATCAATTCTTGGTGAATGAGGCATGGCATGCCGTATGGTTGCCACATTTTACTCACCACGATACTCGATCATTTACGATTTGTGCGTCATTTATTACAAACATTTTGTGAATTGGATATCTGTTGTGGACTTACAGGAACTTACCCTGCTTATATAGCGGGTGTACTCACTTCCTATTAGCGTACTAAACCTGTCATAAGGGACTTCACATAGCCAGAACAGCATCCACTATCCTAGACAGTAGCTATAGCAAAGCTGATACATTTGTAATCGGAACTTTTCAATTCTTTCTGATAGAATGGGAGGAGTGTGAATCTTTCCCTCATTTTTAGACCTACGACGTTACGTTTGAGGGTGTGACGGTTTCCTTTTCAATTTACATTGTAAATGTCTCTACGTCTTGCGGATCAAAATCAATTTGACTGCATTTGTTTGGGAATATATATGTGGATTTGCATTCAAATTGTACGCTATAATTTGTGTTCCTCTCGACACGCCTTCAGTGTCATCATAGGGCTACTAGGATGGTTGGAAGTCAGATGGCCTATGCGATGTGTGTTCGGAGGAATATTGGCTTCTACTACGGCCATTCGTGGGCAACTCGGCAGCCCCCGTCATTCAGATATTTAGCTTCGCACACAGTTTTCAATCTCACTTTCAATTTATCTTCTTTCATACTGACTGGCAGAACTCTATATCACCAGTATCTCTATGCGGTAGAATCGATTGTCGTTCCCAAAGACAGCCTGGTTCCTCTCACAATTTACCGCTTGACATTTTACTGCTTGACATGTTCTTTCCTGAGGGACAAACGATATGCCCTCAGTAAACGATTTCACGAGTACTGTGTAGTCCCTTCAGAACGCTACTGGGCAACGTCATGCACGGAACACTTTGCTATTATTATTACTATTACCAGGTTGTGTGAATAAAAGGAACTTTGGTGGTGCGATTTCTGTACTAGGCCCTTGTTCAAGTACGGCGCTGTTTGTTCTTTTAACCTTCAAACACACATCCAAACGATGATATAATGTGATTTTTCTGTATGAATATAACCTGCAAGAAAAGATTTGGTAATGTGTCATGTATGTAACATACACACAGGAGTTGATCATTTTCTGTCTTTCTGGACTTTTATTTGTTTATCTGACACAGGTGATATTATGCGGCCATTACCTGTCTTTTTTTAATATGAGGTGCATCCAAGGGGTGATGTGATATGCTCATTTAAGTGACCGCTACCTGTATTTCATTTAATGTGATATTATATAATAAAAGATAAATAATAAGCATTTTCTATCATTTACAAATGATTTAAGGTCAGCTTTGCCGCTGTACTTCATTATGGCTACCGTTTTCGAACCTAACCTATTCTCCCCTGACACGGCTTCCATCACGGAGGCATTTCTTTTCTACGGTCGTTTCGGTATGCACTTACGTCAATTCTCGGGGTAAGTACCGAGTGAGCGCAAGGTGATATGTGCTAACATCAGCATCCAGGGTTTTCCGACATTCTGATCTCCTCGTGGACGGTTAATCCAGACGGAGCCTCCCCACAGAGTCCCAAAACCTTTCGCTGTCGCGGAGTCAGGAATTGGCATTGGAGTGGTTATGGTTGATACCCCTTACCAGACTATACGGAGGCCTGGGGACGATTCTCCACGGCCCCACGGGGCGTCTGCAGGGCGTGGGCCACCCCGACAAAACATGCACAAGTACCCATTTCTCGCCTTGAATACCCTTAATTATTACACTCCTTTCCTGACTTTAGCGTAGGGGTGGCTACGGAGGGGCTGAAGCTTAAGACTGAGTTGTGTCTAGACTGCACTTAAGACCTTCTTGCACAGTGCCCTGGATCCAATCTGGAAGGCGGCTGCCTTTCCGTTAAATACCTCAGTTCAACAAGAGAAAAGACATTCGCCGATACTTTTTAATTTTATGCTAAAAAGAATAGTGCCTGGACCGCATTACGAAATTCCTGTACTAGTCCCGAGGACCAACTGGACGGCGGTTGCCAAACTGATAAGAAATGACTAATGCCGATCTTTTGAATAATATGCTAATGAAAGAATAGTGCCTAGACCATACTTAGGATGTTCTCGCACTGGACCTGGGGACCAGGCTGGACTGCGCTTGCACGTCGGTTACAAAAGGCAAACACCAATCCTTTTTAATAACATGCTAAAGAAAGAGTAGTGCCCAGGACAGCACTTACGACCTTCTGGCACTAGGTCCTACGAACCAAGCCGGACGGAGGCTGCCACATTGATAGAACTGGCGAAAGCCAATCGTTTTTAATGTTATGCTAAAGAAAGAGCAGTGCCTGGACCGCAATTAAGTCCTTCTTACACTGGCCCTGGGGAGCCGCAATACCAAGCTAAACGGCGGCTGCGACACCCCACATTCCCTTTTTTTCATTGTGCTCAAGAACGCGTAGCGTCGGGACCGCACTTACGTCCTTCCTGCATTAGCTTCACCGAACGCATCGGCATAGGGGAGGCAATGGAGGGACCGCATTATCAAATGCACGGGGATGCTTACACCTGTACGACTCTTACATTCATTCACTTCTTTCGACAAAAACCAATCTTGCACCAAACTCGCTAAAATTATTTTACACGTGAAGGGGCGGACCAGACCTCACCGATTACTACTATCTTATACAAACTGGAGAGCGTCCATATCGCTGTAATGATTGCAATAAAATGTTCAGTACCAAATGTAGGATGAAGGTCCATCAACATATACATACAGGAGAGCGTCCATATAGCTGTGATAATTGCAATAAAATGTTCAGTACCAAATGTACGATGAATGTACATCAACGTAAATATTTGCGTGCGTCCATATGGCTGTGATGAGTTTAATAAAACATTCAGAACCAAACGTAAGATGAAGGTTCATCAACGTTTACATACTGCAAAGCGTACATATCGCTGTGTTGGGTGCAATAAAACATTCACTACCAAACGTAAGATGATGGTTCATCAACGTTTACATGCTGGAAAGCGTACATAACGCTATGATGAGTGCAATAAAACATTCAATACCAAACGTAGGATGAAGGTACTTCAACGTTTACATATTGGGAGCGTACATTTCGCCATGATGAGTGGAATAAAACATTAATACCAAACGTGTGATGAAGGTTCATCAACGTATACATACACGAGAACGTCCAAATCACTGTGATGAGTGCAATAAAACATTCTGTGACGAAACGAGACTGAAAGTTCATCAACATGTACATACTTGGGATCGTCCATTTCGCTGTGATGAGAGCAATATTACATTCGTTGACGAAAGGAACAGGAATATACATCAACCTGTACATAATGGGAAGCATACATACGGCTCTCTTGAGCGGATTGGGGCATGCAGTGATGAAATGAGTCTGAAGTTACATAAATATGTACGTACTGGACAGCGTCCATTTTGCTGTGATGAGCGCAATAAAACATTGAGATACGAAAGGAGCTTAAAGATACATCGATATGCACTTACTGGGTAACGTCCATACCGCTGTTGTGAATGCAATAGAAAATAAGTAAAAATAATGATTTTGAAATTGAATTACCTTGTACTTTTATGGGAGCATCCACATCGCTGTGATGAGCGCAGAAATACATTTAGTGTTGAAAGGAGCCTGAAGGAATATTAACGTGTACCTAGTGAGTAGCGTCAATATTGCCGTGATTAACACAATATAACATTCTGTGTTCAAAGGAACACGAATTTACACCAAACTTTACACACTGGATAGCCTATATATTCATGGGATGAGTGCAATAAACATTCATTACCAAACGTAGGAAGAAGGTACCTCAACATGAGGAGATAGGCTCGGGGTTTGGCACCCTCTTACGTCACAGTTCAAGTGATATAAACAAACATGGCGGAGGGGTCAATGAACTCATGACGTAGTATCCAAACAAAGATGGCGGATAACCTTGCTTCCGGCGGTCAGGTGGTGTAAATAAATCTAACTTGAAACTCTGATATGTAAACAAATGATGTAGTGTGTAAACAAATATTTCGGATAACCTTCCCCCAGTCGGTCTCGTGGTGCAAATCCTAATTTGAACCTCTGATATGTAAACAAATTATGTATTATGTAAACAAATATGGCAGATAACCATCCCCAGGCGGTCACGTGGTGTTTATAAACCTAAATTTAACTTCTGATATATAAACAAATGACGTATTATGTGAACAAATGTGGCGGACGACCTTGCCTCCAGCGTTCACGTAGGGTAAATAAACCTAACTTTAATGTCTGATATGAAAAGTAATATGGCGATGTTCACATTATTTAAAAAATGACGCGGTGTATAAATAAATATGGCGTGGGAGTTAATGAACTCATGATGTAGTATGTAGACAAAGTAGACGGATGACCTAATTATGGCAGACAATATTGCGCCGGCTATTATTTTGAATGAGTCCCATTTTAAGTTTGCTGTAACACATGTCCGCCATTTTCCAATGTGGGTGCAAGCGCGGTATTTTTAAAATTTTCTTACTTTATAGTCCGCTTTTTTTAATATAGCTACCATTGGTATTTTCCAAAAGGCTAGCAGCGCATTACTTTTCAATTTGTTGTACCCTATGTCCGCCATTTTCCTAGTATGGCTATCAACGCGGTAGTTTTAAATGTGTTGTAATCTATATCCGTCATTTTCCCAATATGTCTGCCTCGCGGTACTTTTAAATTTTTTCTAGACTAACTTTAAACTCCACCATTTTGACTGAGTGCTACTTTAATTAAACCTTATGTGACTCTTTTTCTCTTAGAGGTGGCTGAAGCGTTAAGAATCCGGACTTATAGTTGATCTGTGGATGGTTCGAATCCGACAGTTTTAACCCGCTCTCTTTTTTAAAGGATACCAGGTATAAGGAAAATTTATACACACAATTTACATTTTATAAAACACACAATGTACGATTTCTTGTGTTTGTAGTTAAGCAATTATATAAATTATTTTACTCCCAGTCGAATTAATTTAAATCAGTAGAGTGTTTGACGTTTATTAGTAAAGGCGCTATGTTACAAAAGAAGGACCCGTACATTTTTCAATCTGACAACCAGAGCTGTGTTTATAAGTTTTAAAATAATTTGGGTATTTGTAGTTTATAACCTAACTTCCTACAGTATGGTTCCTATAGCACAGTGCTTTTAAAATACAACTTAAATGCATAAGTGGACGAGAAGTTCAGTTTTCGGCAGGTCCGAATATGAACACAAGTTTGTAAAAAGCACTGAGTGCTACATCTCGGGCTAAACCTAATAACTTTCCTTTTTAGCTGACTTGCACCCTCTCAGAACATATCAATCAGCGTTAGACCCGTAATATGTGTCCGCCATTTCCCCATATGTCTACCAATGTGCTTACTTTAAAATAAATTTTCACGTCTTTATATTTCTCATAGAACTAGCTGAAGTGTTACGATTCCGGACGTATGGTTCATCTATGCAGGGTTCGATTCCAGAGGATTTAACCAGTTCTCTTTTTTTTAAAGATACCGTGTATAATGAAAATAAAATAAATGTCTTCATCATCACCTTGCTCCTGAAGGATTATGTGTGTTTCCTGTTCCTTGATCCTCAAGATGAAGTTGGTCCCTCCTGCTCTTCCTCGGTCGTCCTATTTTCCTTAGTCTTTTTGGATAATATTATAGCTTATGTTTTGGCAGTCTGTTTGTGTCCATCCTCTGTATGTGTTGTAGCCACTTTTTCAGGTACTGTTTTATTTCCTTTAATATGTTCTGTACTCCAGTTTTTTGCCTAAGACATTGATTCTTTCCTTTATCTAGTTTTGTTATTCCAAGTAATTGTCTCAAATATTTCATCTGTGCTGCTTCTAAACGTTGTTCCTCTCTTTTTTTCAGTACCCAAGCTTCACTTCCAAATTCCAATGCTGCTTTACCTGTAATGTTGTGAATTCTTAACTTTGTTTCCTTGTTAATTTGTTTTCCAAAATGTCTCCGTATAGCTCCGTTTATTTTGTAGTATGTTTGCAATTTATCTTCTAAATAACTTCCGTATTCTGATATATGATACCCCAAGTATTTAAAATCTGTTTCTTGTACAATAATATTGTCGTTTATCACAATTTTTACCCTCTGTATGTAGTTCCCCCATATTGCCATTGATTTTGTTTTTTACTAGATATGGTCATTTAATATTTTCTTGTTATAAGGTTCAAGTGTTTTGCCATTGTTTGTAAATCATCTTTTGATGTAGCCATTAAAATCTGGTCGTCTGCATAAAGTATCCTATTCACTAATTTCCTGTTATTTAGTTGTATACCCTTCTTTATCACTGTTTTGAATTCCTGTATTATTTTATTTATGTATATGTTAAATAAAAGCGGTGAGAGGGCGCATCCCTGTCCTACTCCTTTGTTTATGTGTATTGGTTCATATATACCATCATTAAATGTAATTCTAATCTTCGTGTTCCTGTAAATACATTTTATTTTATTTAGTAAAAATTTGGAAGTTTATTGTCCATCATTTCCCACAGCTTATCTCTTTTCACGTTATCATATGCCTTTTCGTAGTGTATAAATAAAAATATAGCGATAAATTGTGTTCTTTCCTTTTTTCCAATATCTGTTGCACCGTGAATTTAGCATTGGTACAGCTGCGTCCCTTTCTAAAACCGCACTTTTCCTCTACCATTTCGTCTTCCAAATATTCATTTAGTCTGTTTTTTATTATGTTTGCAAATAATTTGTAAGCTGTAGGCAGTAAAGAAATTGCTCAATAATTTTGACATTTGCTTTTTATTCCTTTTTTATATATGTTATCACCATTCCGGTCTCCAATTTTTGTGGCATTTTATTTTTGACTATTATTTTATTAAACAGCTCTAGTAAGTGTATTTTTAATTCATTTCCTCCAAATTTCCACAATTACATTGGTAAGTTACCTAATCCAAAACTTTCCCTGTTTTTTTTGCATGTTTAAGTAGTTCGTTTATTTATTCTATTTTTAAACGTCTTCGTTGTCGTCCGTTCCTTCACTTCTCCTCTCCTCTTCTATTATTTCTACACCATTTCTGCCTTGCTCATTCCTAAGTTTTAGTAGTATTCTTTCCATTCTGTTATTGTTATTGGGTCGATTTTTAGTTTATCTCTTTCTTGCAGGTGTAGCTGTTTAAATATTTTAAAGCCTCGTGATTGTGTTCCACTTATGTCAGTTTCTAATGTCTTCACATATTTGTCCCAGTCAACTCTTCTTTGCCTTCGTGTCATTTTCCTTACTATTGCTCGGTGTGTATTATATTCTATATAGAAATCCACTGTTTTGTTTTGTAATTATTTCCTTAGCTAGCTTTCTTTTCTTCTATTGCCCGTTGTATTTCTTTATTCCACGTCCGAAGCCATTTCCAGTTTTTCCACGTCTTAATCTTATACTTTCTTCCGCTGCTTTAGTAATTGAAATGTTACATACATATATAAAATATAGGGTTCCATTATTGTTTGTATAACTAAATTAATTAATCAGCACCGTGTGTTTTGGTACTTGACAAACGTTAGCTTGCGGTGCGATTAAAACACGTGAAATTGGAAAAGTACAATTTGTTTTTACAATTACAGTTTGATTAGATGATGAGTAAGGTTTGTAACTTAATGAAACATAGTGATTTTTAACTAGCAGGTCCGTCTTTCTCACATAATTCACAATAGCACTGAGCCTGTCGAAAGAAACTATGAGATTTCTTCGTACAGTATAACATGGAGAAGGGCCACATTGAAAAGTACCGCGTATAAAATTTGCAGCCAGCCCGCTTTTTAGGTAATTCCAAATCACAAGTGTAACTTTCAAAGACCAAATGATGCTTTGACATAAGTACTACATTAGTGATATAGGTCACACGCTTTTCGATGCATACAATACCAAAGACTAGCGACGATAAGCATACATTCTTCAAACTACTTTGCACAAATATTAATTCAGACGGCTGTTTTGGAAATTGTTTTGCCTCAAATGATGATGCAATTGTCTTACCGTTAGATGATAACAGGAATTCATCTAGTCATTTTTCAATATAATCCACGTAATTTAACTTTATACCACACAATACGTAGAAATGAATTTCCTTCACAGAGTTTAAGACACCAGGAGCATTACACGGGTACAGACCAAATGAAACACACAATATTTTATCACTGTTTATGGTCGTAAAAATATCATTCACGAGCCAACACCACTTTGTGTTCTTAACTTGATATATATCGCGAGGTACACCCTGCCCTAAAATATTATTATAGTCTTCACATAAGAGCCCGATGCTTGAGTTTGGAAGGAACGATACATTGCGAAAAACTAGAAAATCAATTATGCGTATCTTTTATAACTGACCAAAACGAGACTTATTGAACACCTGTGACAGTGGAGATGATACAACAGGTAAGGTTTAGTATATGCCACAGCGTGAGCAGGTTAGAACCTGCACACTGAAATTCTTAACTGGTATAACTTTATAAGAATTAGGAACGACTGTACCAAGACACACTCGCTGTACAGTACTTAGTTCAAATCACAATATTATAATAGGAATACAGGGTTTTTATATGTACTATGTAAACACATTTCGGACTCCATCTCGCATGCCCCCACCAAACAGAATCAGTAAATTTCCAATCGTTTAGAGCAACGCTGCAATGGAAACAGACAGTGTAGTTTTTATTCCCGTAACAAAAACAACCTTATATTAGAAGGTTCTTCAAGATAATATTAGTTTTGTAATGGATAGGTTTCCTTTTTATAAAATACTTTACCTGTATAAAAGAATCCACCTTCATTTAGGTCGTCAATGATTTGATTGGATTAAACATGCCATGTGGAAAAAGACTGCATTTGCGACGCGAGTCTTATCACGCGCGTAAAAGGTCTAGGATTTGTAGCTTTAAAAGAACGTCGAAAATTAGTGCGGAATAATAAGACATAATCATATCAAAACAAGAATTACAATTAACAGTAATTACTGCGTTCAGCTACCAAATTAGGTCTTCACTCGAAATGAGACCCACACACTTCGTGACTTCTGGTAGGTTGTTG
>Ga0131853_10020920_pt1 | contig 11878 bp, 5 predicted proteins | sample TergutLab28metaG_FD_92764 | JGI IMG/M metagenome (GOLD analysis project Ga0131853, IMG submission 92764) | Labiotermes labralis P1 segment gut microbial communities from Petit-Saut dam, French Guiana - Lab288 P1 (version 2) (version 2) | ecosystem: Host-associated > Arthropoda: Insects >...
AGACTAAAATCCATTCGGGATTAAGTTTCAAGCTTTCTTGCCATTGAAGCGATCTAAGCTGTGTTTCATTTTCGAATAAGGAGACCCTGTTTTCGATCAACTGATGAGGGAAGTCAGTCAAGTATTCTTTGCAAACTGCAACCGTGTTATCGGTGCTTGCATCGTCGATGATTAAAATGAAGTCAACGTATTTGCGTGCAGATTTGAGGACTTGTTCTAAGAAGCGGTTTTCTTCGTTTTTCACAATCATGGATAACAGTAAGTTTATCTTCATTTTTCTACACCTCTAGGCTCGTTTTTAATTCGGAAAAATATTTAGCGAAATAGTCATCATTGAATTTCACACCTGAATGATCTGGTTTTAGTTGTTGAGCTGCTAAGTGATGCTTGTAGGCTTGCGCATGATTTTTGATCTGGTCAAAGCAAACGCAAAGTTGCATATGAGGAATAAAGTCGCAGAAATCTTGCTGGAAAAAGCCAGCTTCTCGATGGCTATTCGGATTTAAGGCTTTGTCGTACCAGTAAATGGCTTTTTCGAAGTCGCTTACTTTCATAAAATGCTCGCCAATTTTGCAGCAATTTCTTGCGCGTGGTAAGTCATAAAGGAAAGTTTGGAATAAATAAGTGAGTCCTTTTTGTTCTTGACCGAGATCGGTGTAGCAAGTAAATAAATCGAAACAAGCTGTGATGTTATCTTCGCGCCAGCCTAATCCGCTCGCGAGAAATTTTTCGAATTGAACGATCGCTTCTTCAAGACGGTTATGCGTATGTAGCTCGCGTGCATAGTAGAATGTACCACGCGGTGTAAGTTCGGTTTGTTTTTCATAGATTTCAATGTTTCGATTAGAATGGGTTCGATTTTTATCGCCATGTGTGACGGCTATTTCAAATTGCTGAACATTCCCAATCGGGGTGATGCATTCATGAACTGGTTCTGACCATTGGAAATTTCGTTCGCGTTTCATAATTCGTTCGCGATAATTGCTCATTGTGATATTTCCGAATTCGTCGAATGCCAAGTTGTATTTCAAAAGTGCAACATCAATCGTTGGATCAAAATTTTCCTTTAACGCAAGTAACTTCTGTTGGTCATCCTCTGTCAAATAATCGTCTGCATCTAACCACATAATATAATCTTTTGTCGCTTTCGAAAAAGCATCATTCCTAGCCGCAGCAAAATCATCAATCCACTCAAAATAATGCACATCAGCTGTATATTTTTTAGCTATCTCGACCGTTTGATCAGTCGACCCCGTATCAACAATGATCATTTCATCGACGATATGCTTAATTGAATCTAAACACCTCGCAAGAACTGCTTCTTCATTTTTTACAATCATTGCCAGCGATAATGTAATCATAAAATCCCTCCATGCTCCCACCTATTTTCCAACTCAAAATTGGACCACATTAAATCATATTCAAACCGTATCAAAATAAGTGCATCTTTTGATGATTTTATCGCTTAAATTTGAAAACAAGCGCTCATCCAAAGTTGGAAAAGAAGATTGTCTTTGTAGATAATTCCAATTATTAGCGGAGACGGTGCTTTTGTGAAGGCAGATAAAAAACCGAAGCAGCTGCTCCGGCTTCTAAAGATTAAATTTTATGGCTCATCTGGTTCATCCGGCTCGTCTGATTCAATGACTTTATCTAGATAGTTAACCTTATAGTTGCCACCTTGATTAAATATAATTTTCACTAAATCACTTGCGATATATTCGTAATCGTATTGCGTACCATGAATAGCCTTTCGCCATGCACCAACTAAATCGGCATTCAGATCAAGTCCTGTCAATACGGGATTTCCAAAAAGTGAATTCTGATCAATGATAAAGGCAAAGCGCAAACTCCTTGCTCTAAGCTCCTTCCATTTTTCATTTAAAATGGTATTTAGATCGGTGAGTGGAATTCCATACCCCCAGAAAGTTTCACGATCATCAATATCTATTGCTGTCCACTGGTAATTTGATAAAATTTGATATGTAATGCCATAATCTGCTGAGACTGCACATTTAATACTGACAGAACTATGCAAACCTCTTATAACCCAATTTCTAAAAATATCAATTTGAGCAACATTAAGTTCAATATTACTCTTTACAACTTGGTATCGAGCTAATCCATGAATGGTTAAATCTTTTGTTGCCCTTGGTGAACTACAATAAAATGTAACTTCTCCAGGCACTAATCCAGCAAGACCTTCATTTTCACCCCAACCATAATTAATAAAATCTGTAATCAGGATATCACCAAATGGATTTGTTGGAATTAAATCCCAGTTCTTGGTTGTAGGATTCCAATACTTATTTCCTTCCGAATCTTGAGCAAGAAACTTCTCATCATCATCTCGACCACCACTAATAATAATAGACCCTGGAATCGAGTATGGATTTTTCGATACATCAGCTTCATAACCACGGAAAACCTCAGTCACGTAGGCAGGATTGATATAAGATGTCCCACCTAAGCCCCTTCTCTCGTTGTTGTCAGGTGCTAAACCAGAGTTCCCTCCAGAATAACCGCCACCACCACCACCTGGATCATCTGGGCAGCCACCGCCGCCCCAAGTAGCCGCAATTGAATTGGATGTACCTCTTGAGTCTGTGCTATCTCTAGGCGTTCCAGATAAAAGATTGAAATTTGGCTGCATGTCACCGTTAGTAGAATTTCCTGTAAGACCAGCACCACCAGTTACAAATTCACCAGGTCGGCTCAGACCACCATTGGTATTGATACCATTTAAGAATGAGGCATCTCCTCCCATTCTAGTTGGGTTATTTGCCGAGCCACCACCATCTTTATCTCCCGCACCACCTCCGCCACCAGCGACCATCAAAACATCAACTTTTTTGTTAACAGGTGTGAATGTATATGATCCAAGCGGATTCTCTCTGAAAATACATGAAGCACCACCACCAAATCCACCATGATCTTCATTACCTTTACAAAACCCTCGTAGACCGACTAAAATGTAAAGAATATCTCCTTTATTTAATTTTATCTTACCAATTAGTTTTGCTCCACGCCCACCACGATTAGATAAATTGTTAGGATCGGTATAGAATCCAGTTGATTGATCTAGGACTGCATTGATATTCGCACCATGACCACCACATCCACCGCGAACCATTATCTCGGCAGACATGCTTCTGGGAACGACCCATTTCTGCCATCCATAACCAATTGCTTTTACTTCATTATATAAATTTGATGAAATCGGATAAGTTAAGTCAAAGGCGCTCTTAACATTCGCAAAAGTTGTCTCTCCTGTGGGGTAAGTATAGGAATTCCCTGCTGTTCCTGTTCTAGTAACGAATGTCCAATCATAAAGATCTGTTCGTGGTGTTGGACCACTCAACTCAAGGAAATCCACAACGCCTGTTTTAAACTCATATGTTTTTCTTGCCATTGCTGTTCCCCCTAATAAATTTCTTCTACACTATGGTAATTCGTAATATCCACCTTTTTTTGATAATAGTAAGTCCCTGTTATTTGATTATATCTTTGCATTGCGATATCAAAAGGACCCATTACAACACCATTTTGCAATTTAAGCAAATCAGAATTAAATACGAAACCATTTGCATTAGTAAAATTAGAATAGTTTCTTATCTGACCTTTCGCACCTTCAATCATTCTTAGTATTTCTATTGGTAAAAAAGCGTAGTTTGGCGTGTTGACGACTTCTAAAAGAAATTCAGAAGATGCTAATACTCCCAAAAGTTCTCTTTGTTGGATCAACATATTTCCTACAGGTGATGGAGCACCAACACTACTTCCACTTACTATTTCATAACGATTATCTCTCCAAATTGAAAGGGTTGGATGATTATTTGACCTTTTATCAGTGTATACCACATACAAATGTAGTTCTTCACCGCGTTGAGGTAACTGTGAATCACTTGAGTAGAAAAGAACAGGTGTATTAAGCGGAATGCTATTATAAGCGAGTAAGCCTGATAATTCGCTAATTTTATTTAATGAATTGATGTTGTTATGTTTATGTGAATTGCTTACTGCCAGATCAATTTGAGTAATGCTGGAAACAGGTTTATTCTTGATGCCTCCCCAATCCAGATCAATAATTGTAGCAGCACCAGTTTCTTTATTCCAACCACCAGTTGTTGCGCCATACCAGACATATTTATCATATTGAATAGGAGTTATACCTTCAGCAGTGAGTCGAACGAAGCAAGTATCCCCCAATTGTAATCCAGAAATCGGAATGTTGTACATTTCCTGAGTGCTTGTAACAAGATGAGCAGATATATAACCATTCCATTTTTGCTTCTCAGCCCAAGTAACATGGACATCAGGATCGGTTATGTGTGTTTCAAATGTTAACAAATCTGATGAATCTAACTTATTATCCCAGAATGTTTTTTCTGTTGATGTTACGTGGATATTTGCATCATTTATATGATTATCTATTTTAGCCTCAAGAAGGTTATCTGCAGTTTGCCTATTTAAAATTTCTGAATTAATATTAAGTTGAAGTGTTGTCTGACTAGTTAAGATTTTGCTATCAATTTCAGTTTTAGTATAGGTTTCAACTAATGTTTCAGGTAGATATAAAGAAGGAATTTTAGCGTTATCATCTAAAGGTGCATAACCATGAGGTTGAGCTCTATTTGCAACATCCTCAGCCGTGTAACCAAGACTAAATGTCGCCTCAGGAACATACATTCTTGGTAATGTCTCAACAGTTTTAACGCCATCACCAATAATAAAATTATTGATGTCTTCTAAATAAACAAGCTCACCTTTAAGCGGGACAAAACCACTATCAGTGTCACTATGCTTGACATTCATCGTGATCGTTCTATTTAGTCCATTTACTTCTTTAAATTCAACCCATTTACCAACTGTGCTATTCCCATCCAAACTTCTGAAATATAAATTTCCATCATCATTTGGTTCAGGGATAAATTCTATATGACCTAAACTCGCTTCAAAACCACTCACATACCAAATATTATCTTTAAAGACTGCAAGACCAGCATTGCCATTACTTGAAATATCACAATTTCTAACCATATACCAATAACCATTTAATGCATCATCAGGAAGCTCGCTTTCAAGGTCTACATCTCCTTGAAATGTATTTGCGATTTTGCTATCGATTTCCATCAATGCATTAATACTTGATATTTTACCAGTATCTTGTTGCATATCTAAACCATGGGTTGTCATAATGATTTTATCGGTATTAAATGAAATATCATTATGTTCATCAGCAATAATCCAATCCCAATCAAGGTCACGCCCTCTGGTTACAAATACTTGATATTCATTTTCATTCACTTCTTTGTTATACCAAACACGCCCCTCGCTACCTGGGGCTGTTATCGTCATATCGGCAACCATATAGTAAGTGCCATCGGGTGTATTGATGTCAATTGGCGGTAATTCTTCTTCAATGTCAATGAAAATCGGAATTCTTAACCCTGTTCCTGCGCTTTCTCTGATCAAATCTTCGATTTGCCCTTTATTCATTAGATCGTCTTCATCGTTAATATTTAATACGGTGGTAATCTGCCCTTTATTTAACCTTAATTGCCAAGCAACTGTTCCATCATCTTTTTTGACTGAAATGAGGCGTTGATTATTAGCACTCGTTGAAATGCTTAGTTCCGTTTGCGCTAAATCATCTGGGAGATTTGTCACTTTTCCAACCGCTGAATTTTTGACATTATCAGCTAAACGAATGGCTTGCATCGTTTCTGTTTCATCGTAAACAATCGAATAATGATCAATAGGGTGTTCAATATAATACGCTTCTTTGATCGTATAAACGGTGATCGCACTAGCAGAGATTCCAACCACTCTCCCAATACGACCTTCGTTGTCTAGAATCGTTGAATCAAACGTTGGTTCAATGTCACTCGTTACAGGTATAAACTCTGTAATCGGAATGGTTGCTTGACTTTGATAAGGCGGCAGTTCATTAGTCGTGAAGATTCCTCTGATGGTCATTTCATAATTTTGCCCAACATAAACAAACTGTGAACCGCTGTCCACAAATAATTGCATCGAGCCAAGTTTAATCAAATTTTTGGGAATGGTACGACTTCCATTAAAGTAAACATCTCGAAATGGTAGGTTATCAAACGAAAGTCTTAAGCTACTTGCTGCATGTCCTTTCGGAAAAAGGATCGAGTATAATTGACCTGTTAGATAAGCAGCTGGTTTTTGACTTCCAAGTGATATGACAGCTTTTTCGATGTCTTCCGCCTCAGAGAAAATGACTTGCCCGACATAGTTATCTCGATCACCACTAATCGGTGCGACGTAAATGCCATCCGTTTGTGTTTCGATTAAATTGTCCGCTTTTGCCGAAACTTGAACTTGCGTCTCCCTTGGCACATAAAGACCATCAGCTTTGCGCTCAAGAATATTATTCATCTCACCTGAAATGCTCGCCGAATTAGCAATGGTATCAAGGAGACTTTGTGTTAAATGTTCCTCGCCGATGGATTGTAACACAATCGTAGCGGTGATCTTATTATCAATAGATACCTCAGTGGTGACGGTTGAACTATTTGCACCTTCATATAAAGCGACCAAGTCAGCAATACTAACACGTATTTCTGATCCGTCATGTTTGATCAGAATAATCTCTTTTTCGATCGGATCGTAATCCATACCTTGGGCAAGGGATTCAAGTGGTAGGTTAACCTCTACTTCATCGCCTGCACCAGTTCTAAATTTAAGAACATAATCATCCGCATTCCAATCTGGCAGTCCTACTAAATCTTTTGAAAGATCTTGTAAATTAACAATTGCATTGATCAGATTCGAACCAATTTTTTCAAACGCTTGTTTCTCAGTCGAGCCTTCATTTCCGATGATTAATGAAAATCGATCGTTAAAACCATCAACGCCAGCGAGCGCTGTGGTTGCACTTGAGTTTAAGTTATTTAATACTTTGGTAATGATTCGTTCAGCACCTGTTAGCGCATTTCTATTTGATGCTGCACCAGTCGTAATGAACCAATCATCAACGCCCGGAGTTAGCGTGTTATCTAATGAAACACCTAAAATATGACCTCGTAATGCATTAATATTTACCTCAGGCAAATCGCCATCAGGAGGCATCGGGTAAGGGTTTAATCTACTTGCCATTATTTATTCACCTACCTTAACTTTCTTTTGATTTAATGATGATATCTAGTGGTTCACTTGTTGTATTGCTGTAAGAGAAAAATGAAATGATGCCATCGATATATTCCCATGCTGTAATAGTATTCGGACCATTGCTTATATTAGGGTCTGCGACAAAGTCTGACCATGGAACTTGGTAAATTTTGTCTGTTCCTGAAACGTTATATGTGACAAAGCATTCGTATGGGAATGTTTCCTCGGTATAGCTTGCATCCCAAATGCCATCAGTTAAAAGTTCTGTTGCATTTCCGATATGATCTGTGAAAGCAGACAATGGGATATCGAGCTTTGGTGTTGCTGTTGGTGAAGAAGGTTGTACATAAGTGATGTACAAGTCCTCATCAGTGCCAGTTGCTGCAAATTGAACCGTTAATTGTAACAAAGTTTCATTGTAAGCGATGGCGTCTGCCCCAGTGACGTTGAAGTCTGTATAGGCTAAACCTGCGGCAAATTCATAATTTTCATTAGGCATTAGTTGGATAATAGCATTATATGCGGTTGAATAAGCAAAAGTGCTACTTGTTAACGTTGGTGACCAAGCGGTAATCGTGCCAGTAAAGTTGGTTCCATTTACCGTCACAGTACTTTGATTTGCTAACGCAACGGGTGGTGTTGGGAGCGTCAAAGTCGGGGAGGTGATCGGTTGCAGATCGGGTTCTGGATTGTTTTTTGATTTAATGAGCATATTGACTGGTTCGCTTGTTGTGTTGCTGTAAGAGAAAAATGAAATGATGCCTTCGCTGTATTCCCATGCGGCAATGGTATTCGGACCGCTGCTTACATTAGGATCCGCGACAAAGTCGGACCATGGAACTGGATAGATTTTGTCTGTTCCTGAAACGTTATACGTAACCATGCATTCATATGGGAATATTTCCTCAGTATAGCCTGCTTCCCAAATGTCGTCTGTTAGTAATTCTGAAGCTTTTCCTGTATGATCGGTGAAATAAGGGAGCGGGATGTCAAGTCTTGGTGTTGCTGCTGGTGTTGCTGGTTGTTCATAGGTGATGTAGAGTTCATATTCATCAGGGTCGATCAGGGATGCTGTTTTTGGGAATTGAACTGTTAAGTGTTGCATGTTTTCGTCATAATCAGTTATAGTAACGCCCGCATTCGTACAGGTGAAGTCTTTTGGTGTTAATCCTGTTGGGAATTTGTAGCCTTGTGTAGGCGTTAATTCGATGACGGCTGAGTAGGTGGCGTTGTAGCGGAATTTAGTTCCAGTTAATGTGCCAGTCCAAGCGATGATATTGCCTGAAAAGTTTGGTGCGAGCATGGCGACTGTGGTTGTATCAGCAAGGGCTGTTGGTAAGCTAGTGAAAGTGATGTTGCGATTGGTGAGCGGCTGTTTACTTGTTTCTAATCCATCTAATCGGTTGAGAATATTAGATAAGTCGATAAAAAGCTTGCCATCTTTGAGCACGAGCGCATTTGCTGAATCTGCTGAGACGAGTTCAGGAATTTGTACTTCAAAGGGATCATTGGCATTTCCTTTGCCAGTGATCGTTTCGCCATCTACAACGATATCAGCAACATCGATGGTAACAACTGCCGATCCTTTAGATAGGGTGATATCGACACCTTCAGAGTTGGTATTAAAGACTAATCCTTCTCCTAAGTTTAGTGGTACCATTTGATCATCAGGTCCTTTAACACTAGCAATCGATTCACCTTCTGTAATGATAACGCCTGTTGGTCCAGTCACACCAGGTGGGCCCATTACGCCTGTAGGACCTGTTGGTCCCCGTGCACCCGTTACACCTGTAGGACCCACAGGTCCTGGTGCGCCTGTCGGTCTCCCAGGCTTGGGGCAGTTATATAGGTGTTGACGACAACAGCTACAGCAATCATGATGAGCGTGTTTATCACATCTATAGCAATGATGTTGGCAATGCTTATGGTAACAGTGTCCATTGAAGCAATGTTCATCGAAACGGTGTTCAACAAAATGGTTTTCGTTGAAAATGGTAATGTTACCCTTAGCGTTTGTAATGCGTTTCATTAACTATTCTCCTTTCAATACGCCCTGACGACGCTTTATATACTTTTAAGCCAAGATAAAATAAACGCCGCATCGCTTTCTTTGTTGAGGATGTGAGATTCATTAAGTTTCTATGGCTATTTTCAATCTTTTGGCGAGTAAGAATCATCATCCTGAATCGTACAAGAGATCATATGCATCGCCATATATCCATTACATTGTATTCGAATAAAACGATCGTGAGTGTGTGTTCGTGGCGATAAATGAAAAAAATCTAATCTCACATTCATTGCGAACGCAAGATTAGACTAATTTTAAGTGTCTGAGTGTTGATTTGGTTCATTTGATTGCCTCTCATGGGATTGATAACGATTCGTCAAGGCATTTTGATGATTTTTCGCTTAAGCTTCTTTTGATTTAATGACAATCTCTAATGGCTCACTCGTTGTATTGCTGTAAGAGAAAAATGAGATGATGCCATCACTATATTCCCAAGCTGTAATGGTGTTAGCGCCACTACTTGCATTTGGATCTGGGACAAAGTCGGACCACGGAACTGGATAGATTTTGTCTGTTCCTGATACGTTATAGGTGACAACGCATTCGTATGGGAAAGTTTGTTCAGTATAGCCAGCGTCCCAAATATCGTCAGTCAAGAGCTGGGCTGCAGTTCCTAAGCTATCTGTAAAGCTAGAAAGTGGGATATCAAGTCGTGGTGTTGAGGTTGGTGAAGCGGCTTGCAGATAGGTAATGTATAATTCATCAGATGAGCCGCCTGGGTCAGCACCAGTTTGTGCGAATTGGACAGTTAGTTGTAGTTGAATAGCATTATAAGCTGTTGCGGTTGCGCCCGTTACATTGAAATCAGTATAGGTTAAACCTGAAGCAAATTCGTAATTGCTGTTTGGCATTAATTGGATAGTAGCGCTGTAGGTCGTGGCGTAAGCAAAGATACCGCTCGTTAGTGTTGGTGACCATGAGACGATGCTGCCAGTAAAGTTAGTTCCGTTTATCGTCACAGTGCTTTGATTGGCTAACGCGACGGGTGCTGTTGGGATCGTCAGCGTAGGAGAGGTGATTTGTTGTGGAGCTGGGTCAGCACCAGTTTGTGCGAATTGAACGGTTAATTGTAACAAAGTCGAATTGTAGGCTGTTGCGGTTGCGCCTGTTACATTGAAATCAGTATAGGTTAAACTTGAAGCAAATTCATAATTTGAATTAGGTGTTAATTGGATAACAGCATTGTAGGTTGTGGCATAAGCAAAGGTGCTGCTTATGAGTGTTGGTGACCAAGAAATAATCGTGCCAGTAAAGTTGGTTCCATTAATGGTCACAGTGCTTTGATTCGCTAACGCAACAGGTGCTGTTGGGATCGTCAAAGTAGGGGAGGTAATTTGTTGCGGTGTTGGTCCAGGTTCGGGATTGCCTTTGGATCTAATGACGATGCTCAGCGGTTCACTTGTTGTGTTGCTGTAAGAGAAGAATGAAATGATGCCATCGCTGTATTCCCAAGCTGTGATGGTGTTAGCACCGCTGCTCTGATTAGGATCCGCTACAAAATCTGACCATGGAACTGGATAGATTTTGTCTGTTCCTGAAACGTTATACGTAACAATACATTCATATGGGAAGGTTTCCTCAGTATAGCCAGCGTCCCAAATATCGTTAGTAAGGAGTTCTGTTGCTGTGCCGATAAGGTCTGTGAAGCTAGCTAGTGGGATATCGAGTTTTGGTGTTGATGTTGGTGAGGAGGCTTGCATATAAGTGATGTATAGTCCGTCTCCGCCAGGGTCGACTGGGGTGTCTGCTTCTGTTTTTGGGAATTGGACAGTTAGGCGTTGCATGGTTGCGTTATAAGCAGTAATCGTAACGCCAGGATTTGTGCAGGTGAAGTCATTTTGGGTTAATCCTGCTTGGAATTTATAGCCTTGTGCAGGTGTCAATTCGATAACGGCTGAGTAGATTTCGTTGTAGCCGAATTTAGTTCCGCTTAGTGTCCCAGTCCAAGATAAGATGTTGCCTGAGAAGTTAGCTGCATTCATAGAGACGGTGCTTGTTTCAGCAAGAGCTGTTGGTAAGTTTGTGAAGGTGATGGCGCGGTTGACGATCGGTTGTGAGCTTGCTTCTAAGGCATCTAGTCGACTAAGAACGCTCGTTAGGTCAACAAAGAGCTTGCCATCTTTAAGGATAATGGCGTTCGCTGAGTCGATGGAGATTAATTCAGGAATTTGAACTTCGAACGGATCGGTGGTATCGCCAGCTCCAATGATCGTCTCGCCATCGACGATGATATTTGCTACATCGCCATCGCTCCCTGTTGGTCCCGTTGGTCCGGGAATGCCATCGATTCCAGTCGTTCCAGTGACCCCCGTTGCACCAGTAACGCCATCGATTCCGTCAATTCCGGTCGCACCCGTTGGTCCAGTAACGCCATCGATTCCGTTAGTTCCAGTCGCGCCTGTTGGTCCAGTGATGCCATCGATTCCAGTCGTTCCAGTCGTTCCAGTCGCGCCTGTTGGTCAAGTGATGCCATCGATTCCGTTAGTTCCAGTCGAACCTGTTGGTCCAGTGACCCCATCGATTCCATCAATTCCGGTTGCACCCATCGGCCCAGTGATCCCGTCGATTCCAGGTGTTCCATTAGCTCCCGTTGGTCCAGTGATGCCATCGGCTCCATCAATTCCAGTTACACCCGTCGGTCCGGTGATCCCGTCATTTCCGGTCACACCT
>Ga0131853_10020923_pt1 | contig 11877 bp, 11 predicted proteins | sample TergutLab28metaG_FD_92764 | JGI IMG/M metagenome (GOLD analysis project Ga0131853, IMG submission 92764) | Labiotermes labralis P1 segment gut microbial communities from Petit-Saut dam, French Guiana - Lab288 P1 (version 2) (version 2) | ecosystem: Host-associated > Arthropoda: Insects >...
GTTTGCAGGTTAAGGAGAGATTTTGATGTCTATTGAGTTAAACGAACAAGAATTAGTACGCCGTGAGAAGATGCAGGAAATGTTTGATGCTGGTTTAGATCCATTTGGAAAGGCATTTAAACGTACTCACAAAGCGTCGGAACTAAAGGAGTCATACGACGCATTTTCTAAAGAAGAGCTGGAAGCAAAAGCGGTGCCTGTTACCGTTGCAGGACGTATCATGACCAAGCGAGGCAAAGGAAAAGCTGGCTTTTCTCACATCCAAGACGTGTCGGGACAAATTCAGATTTACGTTAGAAAGGATGCCATTGGCGAAGAGGCTTATGCTTTCTTTAACAAAGCTGATATTGGTGATATCATCGGCGTGAGTGGTGTCGTCTTTAAAACAAACGTTGGCGAGCTTTCGATCCAGGTAACAGAATACACACCATTAACGAAAGCGTTGCGCCCGCTACCGGAAAAGTTCCATGGTTTAACCGACATCGAAGAGCGTTACCGGCGTCGTTACGTCGATTTAATCATGAGTGAAGAAAGCCGTCAAACATTTGTCACTCGTACAAAGATTATTTCTGCCATGCGTCGCTACTTGGATAATTTAGGTTACTTAGAAGTTGAGACCCCTATTTTACACACGACCTTGGGTGGTGCTGCCGCACGTCCTTTTACAACCCATCACAACGCTTTAGACATACCATTATACTTACGCATTGCACCTGAGCTTTATTTGAAAAGATTACTCGTTGGTGGCCTTGAGCAAGTGTACGAAATCAACCGAAACTTCCGAAACGAAGGAATTTCAACTCGCCATAATCCAGAGTTTACCATGATGGAATTGTATCAGGCCTATGGCGACATGGAATCGATTATGGACTTGGTTGAGGAGTTAATCGCTCATATTTCTGGGGAAGTCCTAGGTACGACCACCGTGATCTATGGAGATAAGGAAATCAATTTAGCGGTCGGCTGGAAACGTTGGCACATGGTAGATGCCGTTAAGGAAGTCACCGGCGTTGATTTTTGGAAAGAAATGACCTTGGAAGAAGCAAAGACCGTCGCGCAAGAACACAACCTTAATGTCCCAGCTCATTTCACCGGGGTTGGGCATATCATCAATGAGTTTTTTGAAGAATTTGTCGAGGAGAAAATTGTGCAACCAACCTTTGTTTATGGACATCCAGTTGAAGTGTCGCCTCTTGCAAAAAAGAATGTAGATGACCCACGTTTCACAGATCGTTTTGAATTCTTTATCGATGCACGTGAATACGGGAATGCCTTTACTGAGTTAAACGATCCTATTGATCAAAAAGCGCGCTTTGAAGCCCAGCTGGCCGAAGCGGCTCTTGGAAACGATGAGGCAACGGAGATGGACATCGATTACATCGAGGCTTTAGAATACGGGATGCCTCCTGCTGGTGGCCTTGGAATTGGAATTGACCGCTTAGTCATGTTGTTAACCAACTCGGCATCTATCCGTGATGTGTTGTTGTTCCCAACCATGAGACGTAAGTAATATCAGGGAAAAGCCAGGATTTGGTGAAAATCCGCTAAAACTTGGCTTTTTTAACGTATTCTGAGAGAGGAAAAGCCAAGTTTTGATAGAAATTAGCCATTTCTCGGCTTTTTTAGACAAAATCCAGCTTAAAACGCGGAAAAATAAGCCGTTTTCCCTCTATTCTTGGCTTTTCGTCAAAATAAAAAGGGGATCTCATCATCGCTTATAAAGATAGCTTCAAGTAGGTGTTTTTATTGAGAGTTCTCGCAAGCTTTGTAACTAAGTTTTTCCCCTTTTTAGTCCCTGTCTCCCTTTTGGTAGGAATGTTGCTCGGCGGTGTCGTCGTCTTTGAGCATTGGTTGGGTTCTTTCGCTTTTGCCCTTGTCACTTTTACAGGCGGTTTAAAGATGGACTTTGCCTCCTTCCCAGACGTTGTTAAAAAGCCGAAGCCAATGGTATTAAGCCTCTTTATTTTGAGGATACTCATGCCCCTATGGGCAGTCCTATTCACTACCACCTTTTTCTCAAATGACATCTATAATCGAACGGGTCTCTTATTGTTCGCCGTTCTTCCGGTCGGAATCAATAGTGTACTTTGGACCATGATGGCGAAAGGCAACATCCCACTATCTCTAACCGTCCTTTTGGTTGACAATTTTTTAACACCCTTCCTTCTCCCATTGAGTATTTTATTGTTAACTGGCACCCACATTGAATTAGACACCGTAGGAATGATGATCAATCTGTTATTAATTATTGCGCTTCCTACCTTTGCCGGGATTTCCATTAATCAACTAACAAAAGGTGAACTGACGAGAAAATGGAGCTCTAAAATAGCGGTGCTTGCAAAGCTAGGAATCTTCTTTGTGATGATTGTCAATGGGACCAACGTTAGAGAACATTTTTTAAACATTGATCTTAGCTTCATTCCCATCGTTGGTGCCATGGTTTTCCTATCTCTATCAGGCTATACGTTTTCCTGGTGGTTAGCAAAAAGCTTAAAGTTTGAAGCAAGCGATCTGAAAGCGACCGTCTTTTTAGGAGGAATCCGCAACATTAACATCGGAATTTTAATTGCTATTGGCTATTTTCCAACACCGGTATCTGTTCCTATCATAGCTGGGGTGTTATTCCAACAAATTGTCTGTGCCTTGTTTGCCAATAAGTTGTTGAAACACTTTGGCGATACTTAAAGCATAACACAACATTGAAAAGGTTTGATCGTATGAAAAAGTTAACCATTGAAGAAGCAATTGATTTATTAGCTACAGGTGAAGCTATCGCCATCCCAACTGAAACGGTATACGGCCTAGCGGCCGACGCTACCTGTGATGAGGCGGTTAGTAAAATTTTTAAAGCAAAGGGAAGACCTAGTGACAATCCGCTGATTGTCCACATTGGACATTTCGATCAGGTAAATGACTTGATTTTAGAAGTCCCGGAAAGAGCTAAAGTCTTAATGGACCTTTTTTGGCCGGGGCCGTTGACGGTGATTTTGCCTTGTTCCGAAAAGATATCTAAGTTGGTGACGGCAGGGCTGGATTCTGTTGGGCTCCGTATGCCAAGCCACCCGATGGCGCTAAAATTACTGCAGATTTCTCGTATTCCTCTGGCTGCACCAAGTGCTAACGTGTCAGGAAAGCCTAGCCCAACCTGTGCAGATCACGTGATCCATGATCTGACCGGGCGCATCCCTGGTGTGATAGATGGCGGCGTGTGTGGGGTTGGGCTAGAGTCAACGGTTATCGACATGACCGCCCAGACGCCGATTATTTTAAGACCGGGTGGCATCACCCGATCTCAGATCGAAGCAGTCATCGGTCCTGTCGAGGTTTCAAGTGGATCATCCGAGCAACCAAAATCGCCAGGCATGAAATATACCCATTACGCGCCAGACGCGGAAGTCATCTTGGTGCGGGGCGATGCCGCGTTCTTTAAATCTCAGCTTGATTACTATAAGCATTTAGGCATCAAGGTCGGAGTGTTGTGTCTGGATTCCCGCAAAGAGACGTATGCGTCCGCGGCGGTTGTCCATGGCATTGGAAATCGAGGAAATAATCTTTATGCTGCTTTGCGCGATTTTGATGCAAAGGGCGTCGATTTGGTATTGTGTGAGTTTTTTGATGATGACGCGATAATGAATCGGTTGATGAAGGCCAGTGAAGGCCGAATTTTAGAGAAAGTTTAAAAAGATGTATTAGCTCGAATTGAACCCTCAAGCTAATACATCTTTTATTTTTATATTTCAGGTTATACTTTTTCTACAATCAAGCTGGTCCCCATACCGCCACCGACGCAAAGGGTAGCAAGTCCAGTTTTAGCATCGGTTCGTTTCATTTCGTAAAGGAGGGTCGTTAGAATACGAGCTCCTGAAGCTCCAATTGGATGTCCAACGGCAATGGCTCCACCGTTAACGTTGACGTTACTTGTGTCTTTAATATCAAGGCCTTTAATTACTGATAAGGCTTGGGCAGCAAAAGCTTCGTTTGATTCGATTAAGTCGATGTCTTCAATGGTTTTTCCTGCATTTTCAAGAGCCTTTTTCGTCGCTGGCACTACACCGTATCCCATAACTTGTGGATCAACGCCACACGTTGCGTAAGATACGATTTTTGCTAAAGGTTTAAGCCCTAACTCATCGGCTTTTTCTTTTGACATGATCACTAACATTGCAGCTCCATCGTTGATCCCTGACGCATTTGCGGCCGTTACCGTTCCGTCTTTTTTGAAAGCTGGACGTAATTTCCCAAGGGATTCAGCGGTAACACCAGCACGTGGAAACTCATCGGTATCGAAGATAATTGGATCACCTTTGCGCTGTGGAATCTCAACCGGTACAATTTCATCTTTAAACTTACCTGCTGCAATGGCTGCTTCGGCTTTGTTTTGGCTGTTCGCTGCAAAGGCATCTTGTTCTTCGCGCGTGATGTCGTATTTTTCAGCTAAGTTTTCTGCTGTAATTCCCATATGAACACCACTGAAGGCATCGGTTAAACCATCGTTAACCATGGTATCGACAATGGTGCTGTCGCCGAAACGAAGCCCATTTCTCGCTTTAGGCATGACATATGCCGCATTTGACATGGACTCTGTTCCACCTGTTAAGATCACATCGGCATCTCCTGCTTTAATTAACTGAGCTGCTAGACTCACCGTACGAAGCCCTGATCCACAAATCAAGTTAACACCCGTAGCAGGTGTTTCTACTGGCAATCCAGCACCAATGGCTACTTGGCGAGCGACACCTTGACCAAGGCCGGCTGAAAGGACGTTTCCGATATAAACTTCATCGATTTGATCAGGGGTAATTCCTGCACGTTTAATGGCTTCTTTGGCTGCAATGGCACCAAGGTCGGCTGCTGATACGTTAGCTAAACTACCACCAAAGTTGCCAATGGCCGTTCTTGCTGCGCTTGCAATAACTACTTCTCTCATTTAATTTTCCTCCTCGTATGCAATGTAAAATGCTAATTGGTACCTGTTTTCCTACAAGAATAAGAATGCTACCGATAGGATAACCCCTGAGTAAAGCAGGAGAACAATACAGTATCCCATGATGTCTTTAGCACCTAATCCGGCAATCCCTAATGCTGGCAATGCCCAGAACGGTTGAATAAAGTTGGTCCATACATCTCCCCATGCAATGGTCAATGCGGTTCTTGCCGAATCAACACCTAAGGCATAACCTGCTGGCATCATGATTGGCGCTTGAACGGCCCACTGTCCACCACCAGATGGAACAAATAGGTTAACAAGACCAGCACTCCAGAAGGAGAACATTGGGAAGGTGTTGGTACTTGCAATCTGAACGAAGAATTCAGAAACAGCACTTGAAATAGAAACACCGTCCGCATTAACCCCTGTCATCATACCCATAATCCCGGCATAAAACGGAAATTGTAGAAGAATCGGACCGGCACCTTTAACCGCGGTACCTAAAGCATTAAGGAACCTTCTCGGTGTTTTGTGTAACAGAATAGCTGTGAACAAGAAGACAAAGTTAACAATGTCTAAGTTGAGGCTGAAACCAAACGTAGCGAAATGGTAGAAAATATAAGAGAATCCCATCGCAGAAATAGCCAACGTAATAATTTTACTGTTTTCTAGCTTGTCTGCCGGTGTCATTTCGCTTCGGTCTTTTTCAACGAAATCGTCCTCATCTTTTAGCTTGTCAGGATCAATGACAATCACGTCTTCTTTATTCGGGTGCATCGCCGCATTAATTAATGGAATGGTCAAAAGTAAAACAACAACGAGGATCAGGTTAAAAGAAGAGAAGATCGTCTGGCTAGTCGCAATTCCTTCCAATGGAACAACCCCGCCTGTTTGGCTATAAACGCCTTCGCCACCACCTGCTAAAATTAACGGGATGGACCCTGAAAGCCCTGCATGCCAGAATAAAAATCCAGAATAAGCAGAGGCAATCAACAAACGGTAGTCAACACCTTTAACTTGTCGGGCTAGTTCTTTCGCAAAAATCGCACCAATAACTAAACCAAATCCCCAGTTAATGAAACAAGCAATGGCTGAGACGACGGTTACTAATATAATGGCCTGAACTGGTGTTTTAGCTAACTTTGCTAGCGTCGTTAACAGGCGCTTAAAAGCCGGCGCACTCGCAAGGGTATGTCCAAAAACAAGAACTAACGCCATCTGCATAGCAAATCCGAGCAAACTCCAGAAACCATCGTACCAATGAACCACCATATCAAGTGGCGATTGACTCATAAAACCAATTCCAGAGAAAAATAGGACGAAGGTTAAGATAATACAAAATAAAAATGGATCTGGTAAATAATTAGAAACGAGCTTAACGCACGCATTTGTAAATTTTTTAAACACAACACTGCCTCCTAGGATCGTAGATTTTTAAAACATTTCGTTCCCCTCTACTTTAAACCTTCACCAATGATGAGCGTTGCTTCTGTTGCTTGTTGAACTTCCTCAACGGTGTATTCAGGGTTAATCTCTTCTAAAAGTAACCCCTCTGGCGTCACTCTCATAACCGCCATTTCTGTAATAATCATATCGACAGCGCCCACAGCGGTCAAAGGTAGATTACACGTTTTTAAAATTTTATGTGCCCCCTCTTTCGCTGTGTGTTCCATTGCAACGATAACCTTCTTCGCACCGCTTAAAAGGTCCATCGCACCACCCATACCAGGCACCATCTTTCCAGGGATCATGTAGTTGGCAATGTCACCATTTTCAGCAACTTGCAAAGCACCTAACACGGTAAGTGCCACGTGACCACCACGAATAATTCCAAAAGACGTTGATGAATCAAAGAAACAACCACCTGGTTTAATCGTTACAGGTTGTCCACCAGCGTTTACAATATTCATATCGATGTCTGCTTCAGCTGGCGCTGGACCCAATCCAACAAATCCATTTTCTGACTGAAGATGAACGTTCACGCCTTCTGGTAGATAGTTTGCCACTTTTGTCGGTAAACCAATCCCTAAGTTAACCACTGTACCATTTTCTAGCTCTTGTGCTACACGTTTTGCAATGTAAATCTGCTTTTCATGCTTATCCATTAGCAGGCACCTCCGTCTACAATATAGTTTACAAACACACCTGGTGTCACCACTGCATTTTGATCTAAGTCGCCAATTTCAACCACTTGATCTGCTTCAACAATGGTCACATCAGCGGCAGCTGCCATCACATGGTTAAAATTGTTTACCGATCCACGGTAAGAAATGTTTCCATTTTTATCCACAACCGTACCAGCAATAATGGCAACGTCTGCTTTTAAAGGCTTCTCAAGTAGATAAGTCACACCATCTACTTTCATCGTTTGCTTCCCTTCTTCAATCAACGTTCCAACACCTGTTCGAGTCAAGAAGCCTCCAATCCCATAACCGTGAGAACGAATGCGCTCAACCAATGTCCCTTGAGGTACTAAATCAACCTCTGTTTCACCAGCAGACATTTGTCTACCCATTTCTTTGTTTAATCCAATGTGCGTCGCAATGACTTTTTTACATTGTTTGTTCACGACTAACTTACCAACACCGTAATCTACTAAACCAGCATCGTTACAAATAATGGTTAAGTCTTGAACGTTCTTTTCTACCAACGCATCGATTAATTTATGTGCCGATCCGTTACCCATAAATCCACCAAACATGATGACTGCACCATCTTCTACTTTATCTACCGCTTCTGAAATCGTAATAATCTTATTCATTTGCGTCTCCTTTCTCGCTTTACAACCTTGTGTTTTGTGTGGTCCCGGGAAACATCCATCAAAAAACGAGGTTAAGCAACGGGTTTCTCACCCTATACCTCAAATTATATAAAAAACTTCACAAAAAAGTCTAACACACAAAATTTATATTTCCCATAAGATTTGCTTATGACCCATTTGTAATGATGTGTGATAAAATGGAGATAATTAACATTTAACGGGAGGTTTCTTATGGATATCAAGCAATTACAATATTTCATTACCATCGTCGATTGCGACTGCAATTTATCAAGAGCAGCTGAAAAGATACACATTTCACAGTCCGCGTTAAGTCAACAAATCAAATTATTCGAAGAGAAAGAAAAAATCTTTTTATTCGAAAGAGGTCATCGGAAATTTAATCGTCTAAGCCCTGCTGGAGAAGCCTTTTATCGCCATGCAAAGACCATTGTCGCTCAATACGATAGTATGTTAACCGAGATGAGAGGGATCGTCGGTAGTTTGGTCGGTGAAGTGAAAATTGGAATTCCTCCCTTTGTTATTTCCACGATCTTCCCAGAAATCATCAGTCAGTTTAGAATCGAAACCCCAGATATTAAGATCAATTTATTTGAGCTAGGAGCCTTCGAACTTCAAAAAAGGTTACTATCAGGTGACATCGATATCGCCATCCTATTAAAGCCCATTACGCTAGAAGCAGATGTGGTGGAAGAAGTTTTGCTTATTGAAAATGAGCTTTGTGCCTTTATGTGGCAAAACCATCCCTTAGCTAAAAAAGAGCAGCTGACTTGGTCACAACTACAACAAGCACCTTTATCTATTTTTGATGACACGTTTATGATCCATCATCTATTAATGAATAAATTCAAAGAGCAACAAATTAACCCTGACGTTCTCATCACTTCCTCTTGCTGGGACTTTCTTCTCCGCTCCACATTAAACACCGATCTCATCACCATTTTACCTTCCCATACGCTAGACTACTTCTCAGCGGATCAAATTAAAATGATTCACTTCAAATCACCCATTAAATGGCAAGCGGTCATGTGTCGAAATAAAAAACAATCCTACCGGACCGTCGAACAACATGTTTTTGACGAAATTGATAACTACTTTAAAAATCAACGAATGGACTAGTATTCCACACAGGGTGCCAATTTGTTGACAATTAACTAGTTAACATGAATTTTTCTTTCAATTATCTTGAGATAGAAGCATAGTTTCTTTTAGGATACTTTCGATGCTTTAAATCTGAAATTTCGCCTTCGAATGATCTAGATTTTGAATGAAATGCCATTTTTTAGATAATTTTTGGACTTAAAATCCCTCATTGTCTTCAAATATTATCACTACTTCGGTGAAAATACCCTTTCGGATCCGGATTTGGATGAAATCGAGAATTTAGGATCATTTTTCGGCGGTCGAATACACAGATTCACACTTTTGCGATCCGGATTTAGTAAAAATCAGGGTTTCCGGATCATTTTTTACCTCCAAGTATCCGAAAATACCCTTTTGGGATCCGGATTTGGACAAAATAGAGAATTTAGGATCATTTTTCAGCCTTTGAGTACGTGAGAGTGCCTTTTCTAGTCCGTAAAAAATGATGAACTTCTTTTTCCATTTTGTCATCGCAAAAAAGCACTCCCCTGAGTGCTCAGACTGTTGACGAACCCGAAAAAGCTAATCATCGTTTTTTGTAACAATGTATTCAAAACATCAACATTTTGCTATTTCGAGGCATCTGTTGATGTTTTTGAGGTGGAAATTGGGGAATTGACAGCCAAAACTATCAGGTAAACCGCCTTTTAAGAAAAAAACTGATAGTTTCAGAGAGCTTTTCAACCTCCCGAGTAGTCAAAACATCAACATTTTGCTATTTCAAGGCATTTGTTGATGTTTTTGAGGTGGAAATCGAAAAGCTGACAGCCAAAACTATCAGGGAAACCACTTTTTAAGAAAAAAACTGATAGTTTGAGAGGGCTTTTCAACCTCCCAAGTAGTCAAAACATCAACATTTTGCTATTTCAAGGCATTTGTTGATGTTTTCAGGTCTAGGATGTTAAAAGAGGAGTCTATTTGGTCAACAAATTACATTTTTTGATCCTTTGCTAATCATTTATTTCGATTATCGAAGGGTCTAGCTTATTTGTCAACACCCTCAGCACTCTCCTGAGTGCTTTTTCATACAAGACGATCAAAGATGTTGGTTTTTTCGAAATGTGTTACAATGGTTATGTCATAGCTGTCAAACATGGCTCTCTTAGAAAAAAGGTTACAAATGATCGCTAAATCAAGAAAATGGCTCTGCTAACGATGATTTCTTCCTAAAAATCAGCCAAAATCATCGTTAAAGTAGGAAAATTAAAGAAACAGCGATCATTTAGACACCAAAACACACTAAAAATGATCGTTGAAAATAGGAAATCCCTGAAATAACGATCATTTGTCTTTTAATAGTTGTTAACATTACCAACCAAGAAAGGACGGATCACCATGCAAAATCTCGAAGAAAAGCAACTTTCCACAACTGAATATTACAAAAATTCCTTCCTCAGAGTCCACGAAGACGACGTATCCCTACCTGACGGCGGACAGTCAAAGCGCATCGTTGTGGATCACATCGGAGCTGTTAATGTGATCGCCCTCACCGACGACAAAAAACTACTCCTCGTTCGACAGTACCGTTATCCGCTACAAATGACCACCATCGAGACGCCAGCAGGTAAGCTGGAACTTGGTGAGGCGCCAATTGTGACAGCCAAACGCGAATTAGAAGAAGAAACCGGCTATACCTGTGGTAACCTCACACTTCTCGGAAAACACGCCTCGGCACCGGGCTTCACCAACGAATACCTCTATCAATATCTAGCAGAAGACGTTCAGAAACTCGATGTTCCAGTTGATGGCGACATCGACGAATTTACGGAACTCATCCTCCTCTCGAAAGAAAACGCACTAACCATGGTCGAGGGCGGAGAAATTATGGATTTGAAGACCGTGTATGCAATTCAATACTTGACGTTGAAGGAGCTTTGGTAAAATGGCAAAGATCAAAACCTTATGGGTTGACGACCTGGAAATCGGCCTTCATTTTAAAAAAATCAAGCGCATCTACCTGAAAGTCAAACCAGACGGACGAATTCTCCTATCCGCACCGATGCGAACCAGCACTCGCTATTTGAAAGACTTCGTGCGCCAGCGTCGAGACTGGATTGAGGCTTCACAAGAAAAAATCAAGCAGCAAATAGCCCCGATCCCTAACGAGGACGAGACCTTGTTGTTCGGTCAAATCGTACCGAAGATATCCGATCGCGATTTACAGCTGTTGTTAGAAAATCAAATTGCCTACCATTTAAGAAACTACTGGGCTTACTTTAAAATGAAGGGGTGTCCTCATATCCAGATCAAATATCGAAAAATGACTTCTACCTGGGGCATTTGTCGGCCGGCCACGCAGACCATTACTTTTAATAAGCGTCTCATCCATCAACCAGAAGACTTTATCGAATATGTGGTCCTGCACGAATTGTGCCATTTATTGGTCTGTAATCATAGTAAAGAATTTTACGCTTTGTTATCTGATCTGATGCCGAATTATGAGGCTAGAATGAAATCTCGGGTGTTATACTAAACTGGTCGTTAAAATGACCCTGAAGATTAACATACTAGTGTAACGGAATTTATACTTGAGTAGGTAAAGCGAGGTTGATTCATTTATGAAGAATTTTTTTAAAAAGCCCTGGCGAGCGCTGCACTATTTAGATTGGTTAGCATATTTTGTCCTCTTTTTCTTGATGTACACCTTTTTGATTTATGCCACTTTTAGAGATGACCCTTTATACGTCTACATCGGAAATATCCTGTTGATCGCTACTGTCTTAGTCGTTGAAAAAGTGGAAGTACATCTCTTGGAAAAACTATATAACAAATTGAAAAAGGATACCTTGGTTAAGAGGCAAATAAAGAAGCACCTAGCCAAAAGTCGCTACCGTCCAACTTTCAAAGCGGCGCTTTATTTATTTTATATCGTTTGCTTGATTGCTGGAAGGTTGTTATATTACACAGATGACTTCCCTTTTATTAGCGCCTCTCAAGCCGATTTATTAGAAGATTATTTCTCTGGCATGTACTACGTTTTAATTCTCCTCGTGGCAACCGATAAGTTTACACAGCACATCACCAAAGA
>Ga0131853_10020924_pt1 | contig 11877 bp, 6 predicted proteins | sample TergutLab28metaG_FD_92764 | JGI IMG/M metagenome (GOLD analysis project Ga0131853, IMG submission 92764) | Labiotermes labralis P1 segment gut microbial communities from Petit-Saut dam, French Guiana - Lab288 P1 (version 2) (version 2) | ecosystem: Host-associated > Arthropoda: Insects >...
CCACCAAACAGCGATTTTTTATTATCACCACCAAACAGCGTTTTTTATTATTACCACCAAACAGCGATTTTTTATTATTACCACCAAACAGTGTTTTTTATTATTACCACCAAACAGCGATTTTTTATTATTACCACCAAACAGCGTTTTTTTATTATTACCACCAAACAGCGATTTTTTCTCCTATGCAGCTTGCATTGTTTTTATTGCCAATGGACGTACACTGTGTTCTCGGTGGGGTACGAAATAAGTATTTGTATACATCGCAGATAATTTCCGTGTTCAATAGCTTAACACGTTTTTCGGATGTCATGGGCCGCTGACGACAACAAATATTTTCTCTCGCATTTTGTAAGACGAATTATGAATGAACTGTTATGCCTCTCTGTTTTTCGTGGATTTATTTAATTAGCACATACGAATCAAAATTAGAATGGATATAAACAAACGATATGTAAAGCGATCTTAGTACAAGGCTTTCTTAGTAATACTTTTACTTGCTTTGTTAAACAAGAGTGAATAAATTTTTAAACAATCGAATGTACGAGTACATCACAGTGTTCATAAATTCTCTATGGTGGATATTGCTAAACCACTTGAAGCCAAACCACGTGGAGCTAAACATATATTCGTACTCATTTTTCCAAATTCTGTTTTCATTTTTCATTTTATCTCCCTACCTATGTATATTCCTACCAATTATTGTCTTTCTTTCAGATTTTTTGACCAAAACTGTCATCCGTATTGACGGACTTCTCGCTACCAGTGCATGCTACGTGTACCCCCTCTTATACGTCCTTGATTTAATCACCCAACACCTAGTGCATGAAGAGAATAAATTCTGAATATCCTCACCATGGGTTTATACCTTTGTTGTGTCATCTAATCTCGACAGGAAAGTGAAAGTACAGAATTCTTGAGCTCCAATTTACTTTAAGAGACACTTGCGCCACTCTTATCTGAAACACTAGCTTACTTGTTGATGGCGCCCTGCAGGCTTCTTAGCTCTCCGAAATTACAGGGAGACGAGCCAAGGTGCTTATCTTCCCTCACGTTTTCTCGTCTTGTGGCTTTTATTATTTATTATTATACACATACACTTTTATTTCTTACAAACCGTATACTGAAGGAAGCCTTACCCTTCAGCCAGTAGTAAAATCACACCAACGGTGGGATCAGACCGTCGTCATTCAAAATTTCGTGTTTAGTGAACTTCACTTTCCGCGGCCTGTGTTTAAGTGAGCCTACACATGCAAATGTAAATAGGGCGCACTTACATAGCAGAGCCATCTATGGAGAACTATTAGAAGTAATTGTAGTACATGATCCATGTAACAATATTTAGAATAATTTGAGAGGTCACAGCAAGGACAACGTTTTGATTACGCCATGATACTGGGACGCTTTACCCTGCCTGTTTATCTTGGAGCTATAACTCTTTCAGATTTTCTTCTTCTTTCGCATTTTCCTCGTCCATATTTTCATTCTTTATTTTTACTTTCACTTTTTCCATTTCCCTTTCTTTATTTTTTGTTTGTTTCTTCCCTTTCAGGTACCCTTCATACTTATTTAATCTCTTTCGACAAGACGCGATCTTTTTGATGAGAAGTCAGAAGAGGGGCGTCACATTCATCGCCGTAAAAAAACTGACGTCTTGCAAAATGTTAACGCAGGGCCCATGACGTAAATCGAATACAAAAGCGTAACTTTAAATCTTGTGTGTCTCTGATACATGGTTCCTCAAATTAACGATAAAGATCAGCGTGTCGAGAAGAATATTTGGCTTGAAAGGAGAGGAACTAACAGGAAAATGGTAGCTGATAAGAACCGTCATGATATGTAGACATATTGTTTGCCACATTCGTAGCATATTGCCAGAATGACCCACCAAAGGACGATGCGGTTTGGGCTCCCTATAGCACGAATTTGGAAATGAGAAATGTATACAATATTGTCGCTCTAAATCGTGAAAGGACAATAGCATTCAGGAGGCAGAGGCATAAAATATACACGTAGAGATTATATGTAACAAGACATGAAAGTTACGTAAACATAAAATTGAGGCGCGCTCCAACGACCATCGTTTCAATACAAAAAAAAAGTATTAAATATTATGTGTGTGTTTGTAGCCTTAGGTACCCAGCATGCAACGTCCATGCGCCATATTTTATTGTCATCTGTGGTCTGTTGGCTGGACCATATTTTTCCACATTATGTCATAAACGGCACGATTCTTTGACAAAAAGTTACTGATCATAAAATGTGTGTTTTGATACTGTCTACAAAGTTTTTCTGAAACAATTCTCTTTCTACGAAGAACTGGGTAAGATATGATTATAAACATATATACATTATATACAAATTGGTCTTCATGTGAAGTGCCCGTTATTATTGTCAGATTTTAATGAAACTTAAATTACCTCTACAGATTTTCGAAAAATAATTAAATACAAATTTTCTTGAAAATCCGTCTGGTGGGAGCCGAGTTCTGCCACGCGGACGGAGGGACAGAGAGACGGACGGATGGACAGACAGACATGGCGAAGCTAATAGTTGCTTTTCGCAATTTTCCGAAAGCACCTAAACTGTATCTTGAAGCTGAACACGGCGTCAGGATATTTTTATTCACTGTTTGTTTGACAACGCTTTGAATATATCACATTAGTCTAAATTAGCGCCAAATGAGGGGTGCTCAAATCCGGGGTGCGAGACTGACGTGGTGACTAAATTGTGCACGGTACGGCCTGATATTTTTGGGTCCTCAATAAGGAACTGGCTTCATGTCACAACTTTGGGGCATATAATTTTGAGATGACTCCTAGTTTTCTGGAAAATGTATGCACCCGTGGAGCACTGAATTATAATCAGTGCAGCAGAATATCTGTATTGGCCTTATTTGAAGAGCTATTCCAGTACATGCCTCGAGAGTCTATGGAAGTATTTTTTTATTGTTACACCGTGCATGTTGTTGAGTCACTCAATTATTATACCAACTAATGCACTTATATAAAATTTACACATTAAAACACTAAAAATTGCGGCCGACATGTTTCGGTCCTAAGACCATCATCATCAGGGAGCTGTATTTCTTTGCCTTGCTAAAGTCACATTAAAAGCCACATTAAAACCAGTCATAAATTAACTTCGTTGTACTAGTAGGGTATTGTAGCAGCATGCCATGTTGTGTAATGTTATGTTGCGAAGAGTGCCCTGCTTTGGATGTGCATTCTGTGCTTCGCTACGTGATACGTTGGTATAATAATTGAGTGAGTCTATGGAAGGTTAAGAATAGTCCCAATGACGACAATGTGTTTCCGGAACAGGTTTTTAATTCAAAATATCCCGAATACAAAGCAGAAGCGCATGCAGTAACTTATGGGTGCCAGGACAGGGGATCATGTAAATATGCCAATAAATTTTCAGGAGCCTAAAAATTTCTTGACTCGCTGAACGACTGTTAGCTTGTCAAGAAGGTCTTTGTCCTGTGAAGTCATTTTCTACTGTCAGTAATCAACTTATTACAGGAAGTTTGCTGCGTTCTGTGAGGTGACGTTGTGTATTGTGGTGGAGTTCCAAGCAGTATACCACACCATGTACGCATCACCCACACGTTAGATTAAAACTCACCACATCACTGCATCAAACATCGTTCTGCACAGACTAAACAATTTTTAATCCAAAGACTTTAGACATTACCCACTTTTAACCTACATATATATTCATATTACTTACACAATTTAACTCTAATTATAATAATTTTTAATTGTTATGAGGTGACGGCGACACAGCTAACCAAATTTGTGCCTTTGTATTCTTGTAATAACTTCACCCTGAAGATTGCCGCAATAACGACCGAAACATGTTGGTGAGAATTTAGCGAATAATATACATCATAAAAATTGAAGGAAATTTTGTTGGTAATTTGTATGTTTTGGATTGTGGTGGAAGATTACCGACGTTTCGAAAGATTCTGTTGTCTCCACTACGATGTCTGACAGAAACAGGTTAATTTTCTGCCAAGATTTTCCCAAAGCATTACATTCACAGCAAGAAGAAACATGGAAACAAATAACGCGGTTTTTAAAACGATATTATGTTGATAATCACAATCATAACCGATGGTTAAAAGGGTACTGTTGATCAGTATGAAATGAATCCTTATTTCCTTTTACACTATACACAACTGAAACGTCTATGTCTTAACAGAATAATAACCCCGGTTATCCGACTGTCGCTGGAATATTCGACGGCCGTTTAAATCCCAAGGACTGCATTTTTTACTTCTCATTTTGGGGATTTTTAAAAACACGTATTTTTTTCTTTCTCTCTGCTCACAAATATTTTTAAATACGGAATTTAGCGTAACTTTTTACGGCATAGAAGAAAAGGGAATTTACTATTGAAAATGTTGATCTCACGCGTCTGTCCGTTAATGGTAACTTCAATAGACGGAAACTGAGGTTCAGACATTGAAGTATTTTAATATGCGACTTCATATTCTGAGGTTTGCTGGAAAAAAAAAGTGAGAAGAAAAGTTCTGAAGTACTGGTGAATACTTCCGGTCTCTGGGAAGCCATTCCAACCCGGTACTCCATAAGTAAGCATTATTAAATTCTGACACATGATTCCCAGCTCAGAATTTTGCACATGCTGGTGAAACAGCCCAGTCTTAATATTCCTCGAGTGAAATTCACATCCTAATACAAGCTTTCACCAACCTGCTTATTATGAATGAAAAAAAGGGATTCGAAAGGAAGCGATTATAATTTGGGGGGGGGGGGGTTTCTATCACACTGTTTGTTTAGAGAGATTGGGGAAAGCCACGAAAACTTTGACCGAAAAATCCCTCCTCAGACCCGATTAAAATGACGGAATATCTTGTTTTTGTACGGAAAGGTGTGGATTGTTGCGGCTCGCGTGCCTCACGTCACTCTCGAGCTCGGACTCATGGGAGTGAGCTAGCTACCCTGGGAAATCTTCGTCGTTCCCACAGTGTTCACTCAAACTGCCTAATCTCAAGTAACAACATTTTTGCATTCAGAATACAAACATATCTTAAATATTTTTGTACGGCTTAAAAGGTTTTTGTGACAAAATTTAGTCGTGAACAAAAGTTTCCTGATTCGTACTTGAAACTAATAATAGAATTCATTCGACTGGTAAAAAATACCCAAGTTTCATAATATCGTACTATCTGTAGCTGTGTACCATTCGTCAAGGTGTAACATCCCAGAAGGCTTCAACCTTCGATACTGCTGTAAAAACCTTATTTCTTCCAAATTACAGTCAACTGCATTATAAGACCGAGTATTGTGGCAGACAGGTACCGACATTTTGGCAGAATCATTTGCCTAGTTTTTCGATTTTCTCTCTTCTGTCACCAGGACGAAGGCAGCACGATTCTGTCAGTTTACATTCCACCAGTGCTCCATAATCATTCATTCATCTATCACCGGCGCTGTATAACAATGCAACTGACAGCATCATTAAATAAGTCGCTTTCAAAAAGAAAACAGATCGCTTGCAAAAGCTGAACAATGCCTTATAAGATCCGAAGTAAAAATCCCGTTGCTAACATGATCCAAAGGGAACACGAACTTATCTATGAAGCAGTTTTCCTCTTCGTGAAATTTCTTACTATTTCGGTCGCCATTCTTACTTGCTCTTAAAGAAGGAAATATTATTATTTCCTCCATTTCCTGTGTACAAGAAAACACAAAACTCCAGGGTGAATAAACATTATCATTAATAGAGAGCTGTCTGTACCAGGGTTTGCCATGTTCAACCCACAGAAGGGCCACATAACGCCCGAGGGCCACACCTGTGTGTGTATATTTAACGAAAAGAAAGATTGGTTTCCTGTACGCTGCCTTAAAAGTGACGAATTACAGTCCCTAAACAGTTGCCAAATTGTGTTCCGTAGACCTATTCTGTTGGGTTTGTTAAATGGTGTTATTGACACTGTTTAGGTGACTGAGGGACGCAAATAATTTCCTTGAGGGCCGCATGTTGGCCAGCCCTGATCTGTACGATCGAATATGTTAGCACGAAATTTGTATATCTGGTCCTCAACCAAGGCAACATCTCGTGTAAGTAAGAAGTGTAGTGCAATCTTACGTGCATATTTGAGTATAATGATTTCGACTCACGTCCTTCATCCGCCTCTACAGAGTAACAGACATGAAAATATAACCCGCAAATGATAATTCAAATTCGGCGAGAAATTTATTTTGCCCCCACATCATCGTTCTCGGTGTTATTAATGTTACTGCCTTTTGATATTATTGTTTGGTCATTGTAACATAAAACTCTCATTTCACGATTTCTGAAATAAATTATTTTGCTTATAGATTCCTCACGGTACCGAGATTAATCAACAAACTTAACCAAAAACCATGTAACACTGAACTAATAACCCTCTGCAAGTACAGCGTGAGGATTCATCATTGCTGAAAATGCACAAAACGGGAAATAAGCCTCAGCTCATCCAATCCAATTCATACCCCCGAATCACACATTCACTTCCTCCCCAACATCATACACAATCAGCTTCTCCTTGGTCTTCTGTCAGACCTGCTCGAATCATCCAGTCTCTTCGTTGCAAGAACGTGGCACAAAGTTCCCTCGCTGATCATAGCTAACATGAAGTCTGACGATTCTGAAGGCTGTAAAAAACAGCGGTCTGCAGGCTAACTTTTATCACGCAGATAAACGACACGCTGAATCAGACTGATGTTGCAAAAGTGCGTGCGTCTGTGCGTGTGATATGAAGTTGCAAGAAACAACTCGGTGAATGAAGAGTATTTACATACTGTTGGTACCTTTTAACGCGAAAGTCACGGAGGAAATGTTGAAGGGAGCTGCACATAAAATTTCCAGACGGTTAGACTGCCTGCCACAGCAAATGTACAGAACACCGGCAAACTTTTACGAAACAGGATAGACGTTACAAAAGACAGCGATTTCAGTACTATTGATCGCCGTCTACTCCGACACTTCAAGGAGATCCGCTTTTCAAAATCCAACATTTATGTATTTCTAGTTTACCCCATCGGGTTTACACTTTCATACTGGATCTAAAATTTCTCGGTGATACATTTTTAATGCTGATCCTGTACGCGGGCTACCGCACCGTGTGTCAGTGGGCTGTTTTGTTGATATTTCGGAAAAAAATTGTCGTTTCTATCTTCATGATCTGATTGAACAACGGGAAAAAAATGTTCAGATCATAAAGACAGGCAGTCGTTTGGAATGGTCCCGTTCCTCCCACTGTGGGTCTGATGGACCGCTAGTCTTCCCACGTAAAAGTCGTTCAAATCGGTATATAGGTACCAACATTTCGGAGGATCTTGCTGCTTCCATCTTCAGACTAGTCCACTCAGACGAGCAGCATGAAGGACTGACAAATTCGTAGGGATATACAAACTGTGGAATTTCAATGCGGCGTAGAGACTAGGCACTGCAGTGGAGAAGAAGATGGTCCCCCTTCACCAGCTGCTGCCAATGAAGTGAAGTTGCTGGTGGTAGAATGCAGCACTGCTGCCTGCCTGCCTGCCTGCTTGTTCGTCGGAAAACCGGTCGACCTTCACAAGTACAGGGCGAATCAGGAGAAAAATTAGCTCTTTCCTCACAAGCATGCTTATAATTTCATGACGAGGCCTGTCTGTCTACAGCAGGACTACGTCAAGTAGGCCTAACCTTTCATTGCCACCCATGGCACCAACTACGTGCGATTTGACCTTTTAAACACAACAGTAATTATATATACGTTTCTTATACTTTTACGGTCAACACTTCACCATAAATACTCTAACATTCATGTATTCATCATACAGACGACATGTTTCGGCGGAGGGTTGCGGCCATCGTCAGGCGATACTGCTACAATAAAAAAGGTAAATTGAGGAATTGGCCTCTCCTTTACATTACTATTCAGCCTGAATAATTATGTTATTGTACCAGAGAAGGAATAATGAAATGCAGATCAAATAAAATATTCAAATAATAAGACGATGCAGGGCGTAGTAAGGTAAGGTGGGAGTAGCGGAAGAATCCTAGTAACGTCCATCCAGGGTTGGGCATACACGTGTTATTTTATAGATCTTCTACACGCGTCTTGATACAGTGTTGGTGATATATTACAGAATTATATATTATATATACATACACATACGCAGACACACAATTCGGAGTATATTATATGTATATATATATATACACATAATATACTCCGAATTGTATATATAGCCTTCAAAGTCGTAAAAGCAGTAATGCAGTGCCGTATACACAACACAAAATGTTTTCCCTGTGGCGCAACAGCCCCACTCGGGCGTATGCCGCCTCATTGCTGAGCCGTATAGATCATGCACACTCAGACACACCACAGTCGGTAGGATTCTCTGTACGAGGGATTGGACCGTCGCAGAGACCTCTACCTGACAACACACAATATACATAATACTAATGCATAAACCTTAAACGCAAATATGACTAACCTCACAGTGAATGTACATGACTGATAATTAGGGATACAAGCCTGTGTCGGAACTCCTATATTTCACAATTTCCCTTTGCGAACCAGAATTTCAGGTTTCGTCCTTTTCTTCCGAAATCCATACATGAAAGGTCAGGTCATGTGAGTGTCTGCAGTACATCTTCGTTCATCACTTCTTCCATTTGTGTGTATCCTGATGTTAATCCTGGGTGTGGAAAATCCCCGACTTCAACCTTCCTTATACAAGTTCTACACACCGTCATCTTACTCAGGGAGAAACGTAAAATTTCTCAGTATTTATAGCGTTCAGTATAGCATATGAAGGGGAAAATTCTTACTTCCCGCCTGCGCCATCTTAGCACTTCTTCCCATCATTCCCTCTGATTGTTCTCTGTCCCTTTCTCTCACACAGCGCTCTACGTAAGCGAGTCAACGGTATGGTATAGTGCTTTACTGAATCACATGTGCACATCCACAAGACCGTCCAAATATGTTCTTTCGAAGTCAGCAAACCCTTCTGGTACGTAACACTACTGTATATGACGCACCATCCGTACAACGCGTTGGTAGGTAGCCATTTTAACTGCTTTGTTTTACTATCTTTTTTATTCTTCACCACAAAACATCGATGACTGTCATTACCTTGTGAAATTCCAGCATGATTTCTTTAGTGTTCTTTGACGAAAATTTGTTCCAAATTTCTGCATAAGTATGAAATAAAGACCATTCTACCTCAAAGGTACACAAATCTCCAGGTCTCTTGGGCGATAAATTTTGAACTGTGGCACGTAGTATGTGTGGGTCCTGAGTGCTGAACTTGCTTCGTGTCATCAGTCTGGAGCCTAGAATTTTTAAGTAGCGCCTAGATTTTTTGAAAATCTGTGCACCACCGTTCTACTTTCATTTTCTTGGTCGAAATCTATTCTCGGTAGACCAGTCGTCTTCGCCCGAACCGGACCCTAGGTCTTTACCTCTTCCATGGGTCCGAGTGACGACCCACCATTACCGTACCACTAGACTGCATTCTCACTGTACACGTTTCGAACCTAATGATAAAGGCAAGATGTTCCACCGTAATGTGGCTAATATAGACCACTAGCTGACACAACCAACAACCAAAATATGGTCGGCATCAAATTAGGGAATTAGAGAATTTAAGAAAAATACGGAAACAGTTTACTCCTCGCCAAATATTATTAGGACAAGATTCGTGGGGAGTGTAGCACGCACACCAGGGATTAGAGTGCATGCAGGGTTTCGGTCGGGAAGCCTAAAGTAACGATACCGCTTGGAAAACCTAGGGGTGAGTAGGAAGATAATATTGAAATAGATCTTAAAGGAACAGGACAGTGGAGGGACTGAGTTCATCTGGTTAAGAATAGGGATCGGTAGCGAACATTTGTAAGCACGATAATGAACATTCTGGTTTCATAAGTTACGGGGATAATTTTTTGTAAATGAGGAGCTGCAGCTTCTCTAAGACGGACTCTGTCGCCTGTAGTTTGTCATCACAGCAAAAACAATTTAGCATAAACCAATCAGTAGACACTGGTTTGAAATCAAAATTCTGCATATCGCTTTAGCCTCACGTAACGACACACCATCTGAGAAATACTAGAATAATCGATTAATCAGAGGCTGCTAAAATATAAGCAGTAATGTTAAAGTTCTCACCTTCCGTTAACTTTAACTCATACTCATTCCCCTTAATTATTCCGGGGTGAAATTCTAGAAAACGCCAATAGCGTGAGTTATGTGTAAATGGCAGGATAATGCTAAGCTGGATACTAAATTAATAAACCTAAGAATATGAAGTGGAATCATGTGGACATAATTCATAATGTAGGTGTTGAATTAGCCGGCCCTTATTTAAGGTTTCAGTAGAACAGTAAACCTATAAAGCCAAAAATTTCAAACTGTGCGGGCAAAGTGACACTGGGTTCAACCCCAGAAGACTTGTGATGGACACGGCAGCACTTGGATAAGTTTTTCTCCGAGCACTTCGGTTTTCCCCGGTCAATATCCTTCAACAATTGCTCCATGCTCGTCTTCATCTAGGGATATATGTTGCTTCTACCAAAGGACAAACGGGCAATGCTTGGGAACCTTAAAAAAGCAATACCCTGTCGAAAATTGGGGGACATTTTCGGCGTTTCTGTACAGCCGAATAATCCCTGTTTACTTCTACGAAACATACGAAAGGGAGCACTCTTCTGGGTTTAACGTATAATTCTTTAACTTTGCACCTGGTGGTAGCCCAAATGAAGTAACCACAGGTCTTTATAGGGCTAAATTATTAAAGACGATTAAGTCCTTTATTGTTCTAACTAATGCAAACAAATTATTATAAAATTGTTAAACAGTTAAAATCATTTAAAATTATAATATTTGTTCCAACCTGTTTCGGTTTACATAAACCATCACCAGGGAGCTCTCAGCCTGTGCTTCGCTAAAGTTACAATGTTGACTTCGGTTACATATCGTTATTTGAAGTTATCGGTATTGTGGCTGCATATTTTGTTCAGTCCTGTTAAGCGTGTGGATCGTACACTGTGCAGATTGAAACACAGTACTGAACAAAACATGCAGCCATAATACCGATAACTTCAAATAACGATATGTAACCGAAGTCAATATTGTAACTTTAGCAAAGCACAGGCTGAGAGCTCCCTGGTGATGGTTTATGTAAACCGAAACAGGTTGGAGCAACTATTATAATTTTATATGATTTTAATTGTTTAACAACTTTATAATAATTTATGTGCATTGGTTGGACAAATAAAGGACTTAATACTATCAATATGCACGGTGCAACTACGAAGATTACTAAAGACGATATTTGAGCCAATATATATATGAAAAGAAAAAGAAACTTGCGTGACCTACACGTAGCTGGAAGAGTAATATTGAGACTGGTTTTAATCCATTGAAAAATGAAAATGAATGAAAACATAACATAAAATTACCACACTCTTATTTAAGTAGAAGATGCGAAGATATGTTCTGAACTATTTGACTGCAAGATTAAGCGGCCCTTTACTCTGAGGCTTTTCATCCACAGTTTGTACGCAGTTATTCTAAACACTCATAATTAAAGATCTTTCATCTCAGCAAAAGGTCACATTTCTTAACCTGTTTTTCTTCATCTTTTCTGACTCGGACCAACTAGTTCGCCCACATTCCAGCAATATGACACTCTCGGGCCGAGTGTAACAATCGCTCCTTTACGGTGATGCTGTACGTATTTAAAGTTATCCAGGGAAAGTGCTGAGCGCTTCTTGGTTTTCTCCCCCCCCCCCCCCCCCCCCCACCACCAACCCACCCCCCCCCCCCCCCTCTCTGCCCCCCGCGCCCCACCACCCCCCCCCCCCCCCGCCGCGCCC
>Ga0131853_10020925_pt1 | contig 11877 bp, 11 predicted proteins | sample TergutLab28metaG_FD_92764 | JGI IMG/M metagenome (GOLD analysis project Ga0131853, IMG submission 92764) | Labiotermes labralis P1 segment gut microbial communities from Petit-Saut dam, French Guiana - Lab288 P1 (version 2) (version 2) | ecosystem: Host-associated > Arthropoda: Insects >...
ACTTCGTGATGGCCGCGAACGGGTGCTGGCGCTCGCCCAGCACTTCGATCACACGGCGCGTGATGCGCAGATCGCGTTCGACGGGCTGCCAGGCGTCGGTGTTCACGCCAAGCGCGATAGGCTCGGGCTCGTAGGACGGCTTCGACAACTCGCGCGCGAGCAGTTCGGGCGCGTTGATTTTCGCGTAGATCCGGCTTTCGAAGTCGAGCCCCGGCGACAACCCCAGATAGCTGTGCGTGGGCCGCGCGAAGCAATAGATGCAGCCGTGTTCGCAGCCGCGGTACGGATTGAGCGAGACGCTGAACGGGATATCGGGCGATTGATTGCGCGTGAGAATGCTCTTCGCCCGCTCCTCGAAAACCTGCGTGCGCAGCGCGGGCGAGTTGCCGGCTTCGTCTTCGTGGGCCGGTTGCCAGCCGTCGTCGAAGACCTCGCGCTGATCCACTTCGTAGCGCCCCTGCAGATTCGTGACCGCCCCGCGCCCCTTGGTGGGCGCCGGTGGCGCAATGGGCTGCCAGGCGTCGGAATCGTGGAAGGGTTCGCGATCAGGGTCGTTCACGGGAGAAAATGCAAAGCGCGCTAATACTGTATAAATATACAGTATTAGCGCGCTTTGTCTATTCCGAAAAACGGGGCGCCTACGCGGCGCCAGCGTGCCGCCTCATTCGCCGACGGCGATCGTCAGCGTCTCCTTGATCTCTTCCATCACGACATAACTCTTCGACTGCACGGCGCCCGGCAGTTGCAGCAGGATGTCGCCGAGCAGCTTGCGATAGTCGGCCATCTCGCCGATGCGCGCCTTGATCAGATAGTCGAACTCGCCCGACACCAGATGGCATTCGAGCACCTCGGGGATCTTCTGCACCTCGCGGCGGAACTGCTCGAACATGTTGCCGTTCTTGTGGTCGAGCGTGATCTCGACGAACACGAGCAGCGCCGAGCCGAGCACCTTCGGATTCACACGCGCGTAGTAGCCGGTGATGACGCCATCGCGCTCCATGCGCTTGACGCGTTCGATGCACGGCGTGACCGACAGCCCGACCTGTTCGGCGAGATCCTTCATCGCCATGCGGCCGTCCTGCTGGAGCAGTTTGAGGATGCGGTGATCGAGCCGATCGAGCGCGCGGACCGGTTGGCGCTGCGTTCTCATTGCTTTTTCCTGAATATCCGAAAAATACGATAACAAAATCTGGACGCTCAACAATAGCATAGCTGTAAATACCAGCTACACCGGATAAGCAGTTATTTTTCCTGTTCATCGGCACGTTCGCAGACGGGATTGCGTCCGGGGTAGCGTCAACAACCAGATTGGAGCAGCTATGCGAGTCGTCGTTTTGGGCAGTGGAGTGGTCGGTGTGGCAAGCGCCTGGTATCTCGCGCGCGCGGGCCACGAGGTGACGGTGATCGACCGTGAATCCGGCCCCGCGCTCGAAACCAGTTTTGCCAACGCGGGCCAGATTTCGCCGGGCTATGCAGCTCCGTGGGCCGCGCCGGGCGTGCCGCTCAAGGCGATCAAGTGGATGTTCGAAAAGCACGCGCCGCTGGCGATCCGGCTCGACGGCAGCAAATTCCAGCTGCAGTGGATGTGGCAGATGCTGCAGAACTGCAATGCCGAGCGCTATGCGATCAACAAGGGCCGCATGGTGCGTCTCGCCGAATACAGCCGCGACTGCCTCCAGGCGCTGCGCGCGGACACCGGCATCCACTACGAAGGCCGCACGGGCGGCACGCTCCAGTTGTTCCGCACGCAGCAGCAGTTCGACGGCGCCGCGAAGGACATCGCCGTGCTCAAGGAGGCGAACGTCCCCTACGAACTGCTCACCGCCGCCGAACTCCATCGCGCCGAGCCGGCGCTCGGCGCGGTCTCGCACAAGCTGACGGGCGGTCTGCGCCTGCCCGGCGACGAAACCGGCGACTGCCAGAAGTTCACCACGCGCCTCGCGGCGATGGCGGCCGAGCTGGGCGTCAAGTTCCGCTACAACACGCCGATCGACGGACTCGTCGTCTCGGGCGGACGCGTCAGCGGCGTGCAGTGCGGTAGCGACATCGTGCGCGCGGACAGCTATGTCGTCGCGCTCGGCTCGTATTCGACGAAGATGCTCGCGAATCTCGTGAAGATCCCCGTGTATCCGCTCAAGGGCTACTCGATCACCGCGCCGATCGTCGACGCCGGCCGTGCGCCTGTCTCGACCGTGCTCGACGAGACCTACAAGATCGCGATCACGCGTTTCGACGACCGGATTCGCGTGGGCGGGATGGCGGAAATCGTCGGCTTCAACAAGAAGCTGCGCGACGCTCGCCGCGAGACGCTGGAGATGTGCGTGAACGACCTGTTCCCCGGCGGCGGGGACACCACCCAAGCCACCTTCTGGACCGGTCTGCGTCCGATGACGCCGGACGGCACGCCGGTGGTCGGCCGCACGCCCCTGTCGAACCTGTTCTTGAACACGGGTCACGGTACGCTCGGCTGGACGATGTCGTGCGGCTCGGGCCAGTTGCTCGCCGATCTCATCTCGGGCAAGCAGCCCGCGATCAAGGCCGACGATCTGTCCGTGTATCGCTATCTTGGCGAGTCGCATGGCACGCATCGCCCTGCGTACGCATAACGCCATCCGCAACACGTAAAAAGAAAGGGGGTGCCGCTGTCGAGCGGCGCCCCCTTTTTGCTTTGCCTCGTAGTCAAGCTACGAGGCAGCGGCTGGCATCGGCGATCAGCCGAGTTCCTTTACCAGTTCCGGCACGACCGTGAACAGATCGCCGACGAGACCGTAATCGGCCACGCTGAAGATCGGCGCCTCTTCGTCCTTGTTGATCGCGACGATCACCTTCGAGTCCTTCATGCCGGCCAGGTGCTGGATCGCGCCCGAGATGCCGACCGCGATGTACAACTGCGGCGCGACGATCTTGCCGGTCTGCCCGACCTGGAAGTCGTTCGGCACGTAGCCCGCGTCGACTGCCGCGCGCGATGCGCCCAGCGCCGCGCCGAGCTTGTCCGCCAGCGGCTCGAGCACCTTCGTATAGTTCTCGCCGCTGCCCAGGCCCCGGCCGCCCGACACGATGATCTTCGCGTTCGTCAGTTCCGGACGGTCCAGCTTCGTCACTTCGCGGCTCACGAACTGCGAGAGGCCGCTGTCTGCCGCCGCTTCGATCTTCTCGACCGCTGCGCTGCCGCCTTCGGCCGCCACAGGGTCGAAGCCGGTCGTACGCACGGTGATGACCTTGATCGGATCCTGCGACTGCACCGTCGCGATCGCGTTGCCGGCGTAGATCGGACGCTCGAACGTATCGGCGCTGTCCACGGCGGTGATGTCGCTGATCTGCGCGACGTCCAGCTTCGCGGCGATACGCGGCGACACGTTCTTGCCCGCTGCCGTAGCCGGCGCCAGGATGTGCGAGTAGTTCTTTGCGATCGAAAGCACCGTCGCTTCGACGTTCTCAGCGAGACCGGCTTCGAGTTGCGGCGCATCGGCCAGCAGCACCTTCGCCACGCCTGCGATCTTCGCGGCGGCATCGGCTGCGCCCTGCGCGTTGTGACCCGTAACCAGCACGTGCACGTCGCCGCCGATCTTCTGAGCAGCAGCCACGGTGTTCAGCGTCGCAGCCTTGACGGATGCGTTGTCGTGTTCGGCAATAACCAGAATCGTCATTTGTTTCGCTCCCCTTACAGCACCTTGGCTTCGGTCTTCAGCTTCTCGACCAGCGTCTTCACGTCGGCCACCTTCACGCCCGCGCTACGCTTGGGCGGCTCGGCAACCTTGAGCGTCTTCAGACGCGGCGTGACGTCCACGCCGAGGTCTTCGGGCTTGACGGTCTCGAGCGGCTTCTTCTTCGCCTTCATGATGTTCGGCAGCGTCACATAGCGCGGCTCGTTCAGGCGCAGATCGGTGGTTACCACGGCCGGCAGCTTGACCGACAGCGTTTCCGTGCCGCCATCGACTTCACGCGCCACCGTCGCACGACCGTCGGCGACCGTCACCTTCGCGGCGAACGTCGCCTGCGGCAGGTTGGCGAGCGCGGCGAGCATCTGGCCGGTCTGGTTGGAGTCGTCGTCGATGGCCTGCTTGCCGAGAATCACCAGCTGCGGCTGCTCTTTATCCACGAGCGCCTTGAGCAGCTTCGCGACGGCCAGCGGCTGCAGATCTTCGGTCGATTCGACGAGGATCGCGCGATCGGCGCCGATCGCCAGCGCCGTGCGCAGCGTTTCCTGCGCCTGCGCGACGCCGCACGACACGGCGATCACTTCGGTCGCCACGCCCGCTTCCTTCAAGCGCACGGCTTCTTCCACGGCGATTTCGTCGAACGGGTTCATCGACATCTTCACATTGGCAATGTCGACGCCCGTACCGTCCGACTTCACGCGGACTTTGACGTTGTAATCAACTACGCGTTTAACTGGCACAAGGACTTTCATTCACATGCTCCGAAGTTACGAATACGTCAACCTGGCGGACATTATAGCGATAGCGGGTAGTCCGCCGGGCGCCGTTCTGCACCTTTGCCGCCAACTCTTTTCACGCTCTGGACCCGTTTGCGGCGAACTACACCAGCAAATCCGCAATAGCGAACGATCGTGCTATTTTAGGATGGAACCCGCCTCGGCTCAAGCCCGGGATCCGACTGAGTCCTCAGTCGGGAATCCGCGGGGCGCCGCCATTGCGGCGATTACCAGGCGGTAATCACCGACCCGCCAAACTTCGACTCGACGAACTGCTTGACCTGCGGCGAGTGGTAAGCCGCCACGAGCTTGCTCACCCACGGCTTGTTACGGTCCGCTTCGCGGATCGCGATGATGTTCACGTACGGCCCTTTGGCGTCCTCGATCGCGATCGCGTCCTGCTTCGGCTTGAGCCCCGCTTCCATCGCGAAGTTGGTGTTGATCGCGGCGGCGTCGACGTCGTCGAGCGCGCGCGGGATCTGCGCCGCATCCAGTTCGACGATTTTCAGCTTGCGCGGATTCTCGACGATATCGAGCGGCGTCGCCTTCAGGCCCGCGTCCGGGCGCAGCTTGATCAAGCCTTGCGACTGCAGCAGCAGCAACGCGCGTCCGCCGTTGGTCGGATCGTTCGGCACGGCGATCTTCGCGCCCGGCTTCAGGTCGGCGAGCGACTTCAGCTTCTTCGAATAGATGCCCATCGGAAACGTGACCGTATCGGCGATGCTGATCAGCTTGTAGCCGCGGTCCTTCACCTGCGCCTGCAGATACGGCAGATGCTGGAAGCTGTTCGCGTCGAGATCGCCGCTTGCCAGCGCCGCGTTCGGCTGCACGTAGTCGGAGAATTCGACGATCTTGATCGCGAGGCCGTTCTGCGCCGCGACCTGCTTGACCACTTCCATGATCTGCTCGTGCGGGCCGCCCGTCACGCCAATCTTGATGGCCTCGTCGGCGCGCGCGCCAAACGACGCGAACAGCGTTGCCGCGCCCAGTACGGCGGCGGCGCGAATGATGAAACGACGTTGCATGGTCTGCCCTTTACCCCGGATGTCCGAATGTGATTATTGGAAGAAATTTATTTGTGGCTGAGTCGGCGCACGAGCCAGTCGCCGAACGACTGCACGATCTGCACGAACACGATGAGGATCACGACGACGATCAGCATCACCGTCGGTTCGAAGCGCTGATAGCCGTAGCGGATGCCGAGATCGCCGAGTCCGCCGCCGCCGATCGCCCCCGCCATCGCCGAATAGCCGACGAGCGAGATGAACGTGATCGTCAGACCCGCGACGACACCGGGCAGCGCCTCCGGCAACAGCACCTTGAAGACGATCTGGCGCGTGCTCGCACCCATCGCGATGGCGGCTTCGATGAGACCGCGATCGACTTCGCGCAGCGCGGTTTCGACGAGGCGCGCGATGAACGGCGCAGCGGCGATCGTGAGCGGCACGACCGCGGCCGCCGTGCCGATCGACGAACCCACGACGAGACGCGTAAACGGAATCACGGCGACGAGCAGGATGATGAACGGCGTCGAGCGCACGGCATTGACGATCACGCCCATCACGCGGTTCACGGGCAGATTCTCCAGCACGCCATTCCGGTCGGTCAGATGGAGCAGCACGCCGAGCGGCAGACCGACGGCCGCGGCCACCACGCCCGAGATGCCGACCATCACGAGCGTCTCCCAGAACGACTGGACGAACATGTCGAACATTTCACTCCACATGGGACAGTTCCTCCACCACGACGCCCTGCTCGCGCAGCCAGGCCATGGCCTGCGCGACCTTCACCGGCTCGCCGTTCGCGAGCACCGCGAGCGAGCCGAACGCCTGCCCCTGGATCTCGTCGATCTGGCCGTGCAGGATGTTGAAATCGAGTTCGAAACGACGGATCGTCTCGGAGAGCACCGGCGCATCGACGCCCGTGCCTGAAAACGCAAGGCGCAGCAGATGCCCGCCGCCGCCGGCGAGACGCTCGGCCACGCGCGCCTTGAGCGCAGGCGGCAGTTCCTGCGCGATCACGTCGCCGAGCAACGCGCGCGTCACTTCGTGGCGCGGCTGCATGAACACGTCGAGCACGGAGCCCGTCTCCACGACGCGGCCCGCATCGAGCACGGCCACGCGGTCGCAGACCTGTTTGATCACCTCCATCTGGTGCGTGATCATCACGATCGTGAGGTTCAGTTCGCGATTGATCCGGCGCAGCAGGTCGAGGATCGCGCGCGTCGTCTCGGGGTCGAGCGCGGACGTCGCTTCGTCGGAGAGCAATACCTTCGGCTTGCTCGCGAGCGCGCGGGCGATCCCGACGCGCTGCTTCTGTCCGCCGCTGATCTGCGACGGATAACGGTCCTTCTGCGCCGCGAGGCCGACGAGGTCGAGCAGCGGCAGCACGGTCTCTTCGATCTGCGTGCGCTTCATGCCGGCGAGTTCGAGCGGCAACGCGACGTTGTCGAACACGCTGCGCGACGACAGCAGATTGAAGTGCTGGAAGATCATGCCGATCTCGCGGCGCGCCTCGCGCAGCGCAGCCGGCGCGAGCGAGGTGAGCGTGCGGCCGCCCACGACGATGTCGCCCTCGGTGGGCCGCGTGAGCAGATTGATGGTGCGCACGAGCGTGCTCTTGCCCGCCCCGCTGCGCCCGATGATGCCAAACACTTCGCCTGGCTCGATCGTCAGATTGACGTTGTGCAGCGCTTCGACCCAACCGTTGGGGCCCGGGAAGCGTTGCGACACATTGCGTATTTCGATCATGGAAAAAAGAAACGGCGGGTGCGCCGTGCGCGGCACATCGTTGTGCTCGCAACAAGACTCACCCGAAAAGCGCCGTGCAATCGGCTAAAAATCGTAAAAATCGCCGTTGCTGGTCTGAAGTCGGACTCCGATTTTACCCTGGTATGCGTAATGCTATTTAATAATCAATTCCGATACTTTCATAACCTGCAGGCATTAGAGGACTGCTGCGAGACGTCGCGAGCCCGGCGGCGGCTATGATCGGGCGACGTCCGCACCCATGACGGACGGCCATGACCGGGGAGAACCCACGATGGAGATGCCCTCGACGGCACCAGCCGCCGCGGCCGCCGGCACGCCCGCTAGCCAGCCCTACACCTCAACGCTGCATACGCGCGACGGCGCCACGCTGCCGCTGTGCGTCTGGCGCGCACAAGCGGCGCGCCCGCGAGCGGCGATTGCGCTGCTGCACGGCCTGGCAGAGCACTCGGGCCGCTACGCGGCATTCGCGGCCCGGATGAACGCGGCGGGCATCGACGTCTACGCGATCGACCTGCGCGGCCACGGTCGCGCGAGCGGCCGTCGCGCGTGGGTGACGCGCTTCGACGATTACCTGGAAGATGCCGATGCGCTCGTCGCCTGGGCGGGTGCGGCCTGCGCGCAGCAGGCCACCCCGCTCTTCCTGATGGGGCACAGCATGGGCGGCGCGATTGCCGCGCTGTACGCCATCGAACGGGCGCCAGCCGGCACCGGCAGCGTACCGCTCGCGGGCTTGCTGCTGTCGAGTCCGGCGCTCGCGCCGGGACGCGACGTGCCTGCGTGGATGATCGCCGCGAGCCGCATGATCAGCGCGGTCTGGCCGCGTTTTCCGGCGATGAAGATCGATGCCGCGCTACTGGCGCGGGACGCGTCGGTGGTGGCGGCCAACCGTGCCGATCCGCTCGTTCATCACGGCGCAATCCCTGCACGCACGGGCGCCGAAGTGCTCGCCGCGATGCAGCGTATCGAGGCCGGTCGCGCGTCGCTGCGCATGCCGCTGCTGATCTGGCACGGCACGGCGGACCGCCTCACCGAGCCCGATGGCAGCCGCGACTTCGGCGCCCACGTGGGCTCGCCCGATCGCACGCTGACCCTCTACGAAGGCCACTACCACGAGACGCTAAACGACTTGGGGCGAGATGAGGTCACCGCCAACCTCATTGACTGGATCGGCGCGCATTGCGGGCCGACCGCCTGATCGTCCGCTGTTACTTCGAACCGTTACTTCGAACCGCGCCGCTCGATGAATGCCTGCACGCCGTCGAGCGCCGGGTCCGTCATCATGTTGCAGGCCATCGTCTGGCCCGCGAGCTGATACGCGGCTTCGATGCCCATTTCTAGCTGCCGGTAGAAGAGCCCCTTGCCCATCTCGACGGCCTCGCGCGATTTCGCGCAGATGGTCGCGGCGAGCGCGGTTACGGCCGCATCGAGTTCGTCCGGCGCGACCACCCGGTTCACGAGCCCCTCGCGCAGTGCGGCGGCGGCATCGATGAACTCGCCGGTCATCAGCATCTCGAAAGCGGCCTTGCGCGAGACGTTGCGCGTAAGCGGCACGGCGGGCGTCGAGCAGAACAGACCGAGATTGATGCCCGATACCGCGAAGCGCGCGGTATCGGCCGCCACGGCGAGATCGCACATCGCGACGAGCTGGCAACCGGCCGCCGTCGCCACGCCATGCACGCGCGCGATCACGGGCTGCGGCATCTTCTGGATCGTCAGCATGAGCTTCGCGCAGCGCGCGAAGAGTTCCTTGTAGTACGCGAGCGAAGGCGCCGCGCGCATCTCGCGGAGGTCGTGTCCCGCGCAGAACGCGCGCCCCGCGCCCGCAATCACGACGACGCGCGCCGCCGGCGCAGCGGCGAGCGTGTTCAGCTCGGCCTGCAACGCATCGATGAGCGCCTCGGACAGCGAGTTGAATGCATCGGGACGATTGAGCGTGAGTTGCACGACGCCGGGCACGCCATACGCGTCGTGCATCACCGTGACGAGCGGCGCGTTAGTGGTGTCGGCGCCCGGCTGGGATGGAACAGCGCTCATGACAGACTCTCCCTGAAGATCGATGGACCGGACAGCGAAACCGGAATGCGTGCAAATGCGTGCAAATGCGTGAAAACGGCGCGCGGCGGCTCAGATATCGGCGAGCGCGCGCAGATGCGCGACCACGCTGCGCCCGAGCGCCGACAGGTTGTAGCCGCCCTCGAGGCAACTGACGATGCGCCCCTGCGCGTAGCGCGCGGCGATCGCGCGGACCTGCGCGGTGATCCACGCGTAATCGTCCTCGACGAGACCCAGGTTGCCGATGTCGTCCTCGCGGTGGGCGTCGAAGCCCGCCGAGATGAACACCATTTCCGGCTTGAATTCGTGCAGGCGCGGCAGCCACAGCATATCGATCGCCTCGCGCACGTCGAGGCCTTTCGTGCGCGCCGCGATCGGCACGTTGACCATGTTCGGCCGCACCGCTTCCGCGCCCGAGAACGGATAGAACGGATGCTGGAAGAAACTGCACATCAGCACACGCGGATCGTCCGCGAATGCGGCTTCCGTACCGTTGCCATGATGGACGTCAAAGTCGATGATCGCCACACGCGACAGACCATGCACGTCGAGCGCATGGCGCGCCGCGACGGCGACGTTGTTGAAGAAGCAGAAGCCCATGGCGCGCGCGGGCTCGGCGTGATGGCCCGGCGGCCGGATGCTGCAGAACGCGTTCTCGTAGCGGCCGGCGAGCACGGCATCGGTGGCCGCGAGCGCGGCGCCCGCCGCGCGCAAGGCGGCCTGCAAGGTATGCGGATTCATCGACGTGTCGGGGTCGATGGCCACATAGCCCTCTTTCGGCGACGCGTTACGGATGAAGTCGATATGCGCCTGCGTATGCACGCGCAGCAGCGCGGCATCGTCGGCGAGCGGCGCGGATTCGTCGCGCTCGATCAGCGCGTCGATACGGCTCGCGATCAGTTGATCCTCGATGGCCTGCAGCCGCTCCGGGCACTCGGGATGCCCCTCTCCCATCTCGTGCAACAGACAATCGGGATGCGAAAAAAAACCTGTTGTCATAGTTCGTACGTCCCGCAGCGCCTGCGTGCCGCGTGTCTCCATCCGTGGGGCGCGCCGTTTGCGCGCGACTGTTACACGTTACCACACCGCCCCGTTGCGACAACGCCGCGCCGGACGCAAACGTATCAGATGCCATGAAGCGCTCGGGTATACTTCGCCCGATTCTTGGTCCGTTTCTTGGTCCGATGCTTCGCCCGTTTCGCCCACCACGTCCACCCACGTCCGAACCGCCGCCCTTCTCATGACGCTCAAGTCCGCCCTGTCTGCCTCCGGCCGTCTGCGCACCACGATTCTCGCCGTCGCATTCGGTGCGACCTTGCCGCTCGCCAGTGCGCTGACGAGCGGCACGGCGCGCGCGCAAACGGCGCCGCAGGCACCGTTGCTCACCGTCACCCAGGCTCAGCCGCAAACGCCCGCACCGCAGGGGCAGACGTTCGAAGAAGAAATCGTTCCGCAGCGTTATGCGAACAACCCGAATGTCGATGCGTTCATCAACGACATGGTGGCCCGCTACGACTTCGATCCCAGCGCGCTGCACGCGCTGTTCTCGGGCGTGAGCTATTCGGCGACGGCAGTGAAACTCGTCACGCCCTCGCCCGTGCCAGGCATCAAGAACTGGCGCGTGTACCGCTCGCGCTTTCTCGATCCGATTCGCATCAATGCCGGCGTGAAATTCTGGCGCGACAACGCGGCGGCGCTGCAGCGCGCTGCGGACCGGTACGGTGTGCCGCCGGAGGTGATCGTCGGCATCATCGGCGTCGAGACGATTTACGGGCGCTACATGGGCAACTTCCGTGTGCTCGATACGCTGACGACACTTGCATTCGACTACCCGGACACGCCGAACCGCGCCGAGCGCGAAGCGACCTTCCGCAAGAACCTCGCGGACTTCCTCGTGTGGACCCGCGACGCGCAGATCGACCCGACCACGGTGCGCGGCTCGTACACGGGCGCCATCGGTATTCCGCAGTTCCTGCCGAGCAGCATCATGCAGTACGCGGTCGATTTCGAAGGCGACAATCACATCGACCTGCGCGCGAGCCCGGCCGATGCGATCGGCAGCGTCGCGAACTATCTGAAGCAGCACGGCTGGGAGACGGACCGCCCGGTCGTGTGGCACATCGCGCCGGACCCGGGCAGTCAGGGCATCGCGCAAGCGGCCGCCGACGGCCAGCCCGAACCGCGCTGGCCGCTCGAGCAACTGCTGCGCGCGGGGATGATCCTCGACGAACCGGACCTGGACATTGCGTCGGAAGCGGGCACGCCGGTCACGGTGATCGACCTCCCGACACCGGGACGTCCCACCGAATACATGCTCGGGCTGAAGAACTTCTATGTGCTCACGCGCTATAACCGCAGCTTCTTTTATGCACTCGCGGTTTATCAGTTGGGACAGCGCGTGAAAGAGCAGATGCTGGCGACGCAGCCCGATGTGGGGAATATGGGGAACGGGCCTGCGAATGGAAATGGCGGGAATGGCGGGAATGGCGGAGCCGGCGCGTCAGGCTCGCAGCAGCAGTAACACACGAACGCGAGGCGGCCTCGCGCCGCCTCGTCCCGCTCACCGGCAACGGTTCACTTAGGCGGGAAACACGCCGGTCGAGAGATAGCGGTCGCCGC
>Ga0131853_10020926_pt1 | contig 11877 bp, 11 predicted proteins | sample TergutLab28metaG_FD_92764 | JGI IMG/M metagenome (GOLD analysis project Ga0131853, IMG submission 92764) | Labiotermes labralis P1 segment gut microbial communities from Petit-Saut dam, French Guiana - Lab288 P1 (version 2) (version 2) | ecosystem: Host-associated > Arthropoda: Insects >...
CGCCCAACCAACGAAATACTCACTTGGTCGGGTTTAAAAATTTTATCGCATACAACGTAAAACCTATCCATGTCTATTGCATCTATTTTTGCTACAAGCTCGTCCGGTGTGATTATCTTGTTAAACATAAGCACACTGCGACCAATGCTGTTCATACGGCTTGCAACGTTTTCAAGGCTTAGCAAGTAGTTGCTTTTTAATTGTTCCTTAACCTTTTTAAGTTGTTCCTCGGTTATGCGGTCGGTTAGCATTCGCCTTGTCTCTTGACCAATAAGCTGCATGGCTTCGCCCAACTGGGCGGCATTAAGTGCCGCATACACTACAAACAATCCCGTATCCACATAACTTGCGTTGTACGAATACACCGAATACACAAGCCCACGTTCTTCACGTATTTTTTGGAACAAACGGCTGCTCATGCCGCCGCCAAAGATAGCGTTAACTGCCGCAAGCGCATACGCTTCGTCTTTACCCGCAGGCAAGCCGGGGTAACCAATCGCCAAGTGAACTTGCTCTATATCCTTGTCTATAGCGGAAAATCCGGGGGAATACGTTGCCGGTGCTGCTGCGACATCTTCGACTTCGCTTGTAAATGAGCCAAACACCGCTGTCAGTTTTTCCATCACTTTATCGTCGTCAAAGTTGCCCGCTACGGCGATAACCACGTTTTGCGGAGTGTAACGCTCTTTTATAAACTGCATAAAATCACTACGCTGAAAACTGTTTACTGTTTCAGGCGTGCCTAAAATTGACAAGCCCAGCGGATGATTAGGGAAAACTTTTTCATGCAAAGAGTCCACGCACAAGTCGTCGGGCGTGTCTTCGTACATATTTATTTCTTCCAATATAACATTGCGCTCTTTGTCGATTTCTGCTTGGTCATACTTCGAATTAAAAAACATATCGGAAATAACATCCAGTGCGATATCAAAGTGGGTGTCCAAAGTACGGGCGAAGTAGCATGTGGCTTCCTTGGACGTAAAAGCATTAAGCTGCCCGCCCACGGCGTCCATTGTGTCTGCTATCTCAAGCGCAGTGCGCTTTTCCGTACCCTTAAACATCATATGCTCCAAAAAGTGAGACATGCCGTTTGTGGCGGCAGTCTCATTTCTCGAACCATTGTTAACCCACAGCCCAAAACTTACAGACCTAACAAAGGGGATGGACTCCGTGACCACCCGCACTCCGTTAGCTAAGGTGCGGACGTTTATCAACGACGTCCACCATCCCTATTACGGTCTCTGTTTCTATCTCTATCGCCGCCTCTACGGTCGCCGCCGCTGTTGCGGTCACGTGGTGGCGGACGCTTTACGGTGGTATCGGCTGTAGGGTCAAGGATAACCTTACGAGAAAGGTTAATACGTCCTTGGTCGTCAACTTCTGTAACCTTAACGGTAACAACTTCGCCTACGGAAGTGACAGCTTCCAAAGACTCTACCCGTGCAACATCCCATTGGGAAATATGCACAAGCCCCTCTTTTTCCGGCGCAAGTTCTACAAATGCGCCAAAGCTCATAATGCGTGTTACTTTGCCGGTAAATACTGCCCCCACTTCCGGCACGGTGACGATTGCTTTTATCATTGCAACGGCACGGTCAACTTTTGCTTGATCTTTATCCGAAACAAAAATGCGACCGTCGTCCTCTGTATCAATTTTTTCTACGCCAGATTCTTCGATAATACGTTTGATAACCTTACCACGAGAACCGATAACCTCTGCAATTTGGTCGATTTGCACACGCACAATCGCCATTTTAGGCGCATGTGGGGAAATTTCTGCACGAGGCTCTGCAATAACAGGCAGCATAGCGTTGTCCAAAATATAAAAACGTGAAGTTTTTGTTTGCTCTAAGGACGCTTTAATAATTTCCGGGGTTAGCCCGTCAATTTTAATATCCATTTGGATAGCAGTGATGCCTTCGCTTGTGCCGGCAACTTTAAAGTCCATGTCACCAAAGAAGTCTTCCAAACCTTGGATGTCTGCAATAAGCACAAAGTCGTCCACGCTATCACCTGTTACAAGGCCTGCGGAAATACCTGCCACAGGACGTTTGATTGGCACACCCGCTGCCATTAGGCTAAGGGTGGACGCACAAACACTCGCCTGCGAAGTAGAACCATTGGAGCTTGTAACCTCGGAAACAAGGCGGATTGCATACGGGAAATCGTCCTCGCTTGGGATAACGGGCAATAGCGCACGCTCAGCCAAAGCACCATGACCGATTTCTCTGCGCCCAGGACCACGAGACGGGCGAGTTTCGCCCACGCTATAGCTTGGGAAGTTGTAGTGGTGCATGTAGCGTTTGCTTTCTTCCGCTTCGTCCAAGCCGTCAAGACGTTGGATATCGCCGCCGCTACCTAGGGTAGTTACGGTGAGCACTTCTGTTTGCCCACGGCGGAAAATTGCAGAGCCGTGTGTGCGAGGAAGGATGTCCACTTCGCTTGTCAGCTGACGGATTTCGCCCATTCCTCTGCCGTCGGGGCGTTTACCCATGCGCAAAATCATGCGGCGCACGGTTTCTTTTTCAAATTTGTAGATGGCTGCGCCAAGGTTCGCCTTGTAGTCGTCGGCAACATCTTCTGCAAAAGTTGGCACAAGATTAGCGTCTACATCTTCACGTAATTTAGACAAGTTTTCGTCACGGATTTGCTTTAGGTCGCTAAATACAGCGGCTTCCATGCGCTCGTTTGTTATAAAAGAAGTCACCGCCTCGTACAAACCTTCGGGCAGTACGTTACGCTCGTAATCACGCTTTGGCTTGCCATGCACGGCTACGATGCTGTCTATCCATTCGATGATTTTTTTGTTTTCTTCGTGCGCAAGCATAATTGCATCGAACATAAGTGCTTCCGATACTTCGTTTGCGCCCGCTTCTATCATCATAACCTTGTCCCTTGTCGAAGAAACAGTAAGCGCAAGCTCACTCACTTCACGCTGCGCAGCATCCGGGTTAACGATAAGCTGCCCGTCAACCAAACCAATATTAACCGCCGCAGTTGGGCCATTAAACGGAATTTCGGAAATAGAAAGCGCAATAGAAGAACCTATCATTGCCGCAACTTCCGGGCTTGCGTCTTGATCCATAGACATAACTGTTGCCACAACGCCAACGTCGTTGCGGTAGTCGTCCGGGAATAGCGGGCGAATTGGACGGTCAATCAAACGGGATGCAAGAATTGCATGTTCCGTCGGACGGCCTTCACGCCTAAACCAAGAACCGGGAATTTTGCCCACAGCGTAAAAACGCTCTTCGTAATCTACGCTAAGCGGAAACCAGTCTATGCCGGCACGGGGCTTTTCGCTTGTTGTCGCTGTTACAAGCACAACAGTTTCCCCATAAGTCATAAGGGCAGTACCTCCCGCAAGCTCGGCCAAACGGCCGACCTCGCAGGAAAGAGTCCTGCCCCCTAAAGTGGTAGTGTATACAGAAGTCTCTCTCATTAAATGTCCTACTTCCTATTTTCTTAGGCCAAGTTCTGCAATAAGCGCACGGTATCTTACGATATCCAAACGGCGGATATAATCCAACAAACCACGACGTTGACCTACCAATTTTAGCAAGCCACGGCGTGAGTGAAAGTCTTTCTTGTGTTCACGCAAATGCTCTGTAAGGTGGTTGATACGTGCTGTTAGAAGTGCCACTTGCACTTCCGGTGAGCCTGTGTCGTTGTCGCCACGGCCATGTTTTTCGATAATTTGCTTTTTGTCGATCATTTTAAATCCTCCTAGAGATATGATTTATCCCCCATCGCCCAGATATGGTTGGAGTATCCGATATCAAAGCGTGGGATATTTTTAGCCCGCAGAATGGGGCAAGGAGCAGTATAGCAGGAATCTTAGAAAATGTCTAAGGAAATGTCCAAAAATAGTATGCCCTCTTTACAAATAAAAAATGACTTGCATTACCTTTGAGGTAAACAAGTCATTCCTTTTATTCTACAGATCTGAACTTCATAAACTTATAAAGTAGTTTCAACAACTCAGAAACGAGTACCGCCAAAACGGTCACACCAAAACTACCAAGTGCTTGCAAAAATGCGGTACTGTAATTTTGTATCCATTCTACTCTCGTTTCTGCTTCTAAATCTATTTCAGAAAATGGCATTATAATAAAAAATATAATCAATAATACAACAAATCCAAGCCCTATAGCAATTTTAAGAACCCATTTAAACATAAACATTTTTAATTTATGTTTTGCATCAGAAACTTCTCCAGCCCGCTTCTTCTCTTGTGCTTCTAAATCCGGGTCAAGAAGTTGATTTTCCGCAGAAGGCTCCACCTCACCTGTAAATTTCACACTCATGAAACAAACTTCAAGAAGTCCGACATTATTTCGAAGTTATCCATCGCTTCTTGTCGGCCACCATTGTTATACATCTTATCCCACGCTCTGCCCTTCTCATGTGTCCACTCAACAAGCCCTGCGGCAGACCACTTACCAAAGTGATCCAACACAGGCTGTATAATTTCATCATACTGTTGTAAATCTACCATGGAAACACTCAACGGAAGATTATCCAAAGAATTCCCATTTTTTTGCTGTCTTTTGTAAACCTTAGGGAAAACAGGACCAAATTGCCATGCTTTAGGGCGTTCATCCAAGAGCTGTTCTTTTTTTGCAGCCAAATAGAGACCGTAGCAAATATACAGCCACTTCTGAATCTTTGTTACATTTACATCCAACGCCATATTCTTTGCCTTTTGATTTAGGTAGATAGCGAAGTCTACACTATCTACTAATCCATATTTAACAGTTTCGTCTTTCACGGCTATCACCTCTCTAATTCTATTAAAAAATTGTTTGATTTTCATTAAACGCATAATATCACCCTTAACATAGTATGTCAAAAGATGACTTTATTACACAATAATAAAATTTTGCATTGTTCTTTTGGCTAAAAGCTTACAAACCCACTCTACAAGCCACCCAAATCGCTTTCACCCAAAAGAACAATATCCCGCACCCTCAACTGCACAGAAACATTACCTCTAAACTCATTTACCTCCACATTGTATAGCACATCTACAAAAAATCCCCCCGCATTGCTGGCCTCAGCTTCTTCTACCATTTTTGCATATTGCTCATTCAACCCAAACGCAATGCCTTTTACAGGCGCACGTCCGTTTTCCCTAAAAGTGAATATCAGCGTACTTTTTTCGTCCATTACTCTCACATTTTCTACATATAATTTACGGGTTACGAATAACGGTTCGTGGTTACCGCTGCCAAACGGCGCAAGGCGCAAAAGCTCATTTGCAAGAGAAATGGTTACATCTTTTGCTTCAAGCACTGCATCAATTTTTATCACAGGAATAAAATCATCGTCAGTTAGCGCACATTGGTTGTTTAACGCCTCCCGTAAAAGCGGGATATTTTCTTCCGGCAGTGTAAGCCCCGCCGCCTTAAAATGCCCACCAAAGCGTGTTAACAAATGTTGCTGTGCTTGCAAAGCTTCAAACATGTTATACATATCGTTAGACCTGCCGCTGCCCTTCATCGCACCTTCACCGGGAGTTAGCACAATGGTTGGCCTGCCAGTGGCCTCTCTTATGCGCCCGGCAACTATTCCGGCAAGACTTTCGTGTGTTTCCATGTCTACCAAAACCAATACATTGTCCAAATCTTTGGGCAGATTTTGCATAATACGTGCTACGCTATCTGCGGTAAGGTCTTTTCTGCTGTTGTTTAGGTCTATTAATTTTTCTGCAAGTTCCATGCGTTTTTTTGTTTCGTCCGCGCTTGCAAGCAAAAGCTCCACCGCTGTTGTCGCAGTATCTAACCTACCGGCGGCATTTAAACATGGCCCAAGAACAAAACCCACAGACATTGTATCAATCGGTTTTTCCAGCAACCCTCGCATGGTTATTAATGTGCCAAGCCCCGGGTTAACCAGCTTGTTAGCGTTTAAAACAATCATGCCGCAATTTGCCAAAACTCTATTTTCGTCCGTTAATTCCACAATATCGCAAATGGTGGCAAGGCTTGCAAGTGCCAAAAACTCCTGCTGTTGCGAGAAAGGTACGCCCATATATTCGCACAAGGCAGCAGCAAATTTATACGCCAACCCACCGGCGCATAATTCCTTAAACGGATATGTACAGTCCGGTTGCTTTGGGTCGATTATTGCTACAGCTGCGGGCAAAACTTCGCCCGGCTCATGGTGGTCTATTATTACTGTTTCCATGCCAAGTGCTTTAGCAAGTGCAACTTCCTCCACAGCGGCGATGCCGTTATCGACACAAAGCATAAGCCCTGTACCGTTTTCGGCGAGTTTTTGTACTGCTGCTTTATTTAACCCGTACCCTTCGGTTATGCGATGCGGTATGTAATAGGAAACATTTGCGCCCGTAGTTGTTAACACCTTGCACAATATTGCCGTACTTGTCATACCATCTACGTCGTAATCGCCATAAACAGTAATCTTTTCGCCTGCATCTATAGCCTTTTTTATACGCTCAAGGGCTTTTAAAGCGTCTTTCATTAGCAAAAACGAGTGCAAGTTATCTATAGAAGTTTGCAAAAAAGCCTGCGCAGTTTTTTTTGTGCGCAAGCCACGATTTGCCATGACCCGTGCCATTGTTTGGCTAATGCCCAACACTTCCGACATGAGTGCTAAGTTGGCATCTGTTTCTAAAATTACCCAACGGTTCTTCATAATAATATCTCCAGCATTTTTTGGAGCGCCTGCCCTCTGTGGCTTATTGCATTTTTCTCTTGCATGGTAAGCTCCGCCATGGTTTTGCCGTAACTTGGCACGAAAAAAATAGGATCGTAGCCAAAGCCGCTTTCACCTGCGGGCTCATGCGCTATTTCGCCATGTACTTCGCCTGTAACGGTTACAACGGTGTCGTTTGGATACGCACATGCAATCACGCACATAAATTTTGCGTCACGAGGTTTATTTTCAAGTTGCGAAATTATATAAGCATTGCGCACGTGATAAGGCGTTTCCCGCCCCATGTAATTAGCAGAATCCACACCCGGTTCGCCATCCATTGCATCTATGCACAGCCCGGAATCGTCTGCAAGTACAGTGATATCGTCGTGTCCGTTTTCCCGTAAAAAAGCCAAAGTCTCGGTTGCCTTTTGAATCGCATTCGCTTCGAAAGCATCACCCGTTTCCGCAGGTTCGAAAAAAAGCCCCAAATCAGCAAGAGAGATTAACTCTCTTGCCGGGGCTTTAAATAACGGTTTTATCTCTTTAACTTTTCCGGGGTTATTGGTAGCAAGCAGCAGCCTCATTGTGGTTCGATAAGGCCGTATTCGCCATCTTTACGCTTGTACACTACATTCACTTCGTCTGTCCAGCTATTGCGGAACACATAGAAGCCATGGTTCAACAATTCCATTTCCATTACCGCTTCTTGCGCATCCATTGGCTTTATAGAAAAACGCTTGGTACGAGTTATGATAATTTCCGGGGTTATTGCTTCTTCGGGTGCTATTTCTTGCTCTAAGAAACTTAACTCGTCACCCGTTGCTACACTACGGCGGCGGCGGTCACGCAAGCGGGATTTATATTTTACTATCTGGCGTTCCAAAACATCTACGGCTTGGTCTACACAGGCAAGTGCATCTTCGTTAACAATTTCTGCACGCAACATACGCTTGTGCAACGGCACAGAAACTTCTAATGTTGTAAGGTGCTTGTTTTCGCTAAACGTCACATACACTTCTACATTGTCCGGTAGCATTTTTTCCAAACGGGCAAGCTTTTTTGCGGTATGCTCTTTAATACCTTCGGTTACAGTCATATTTTTGCCGGTAAAAACAAAACGCATAATAATCCCTCCAATTTTTTTGATAATTTTATTATAACAAAAAAAATTGCTGCATACTACAAGCTTTACTCATAATCGTGTTATACTCTCCTGCGAAACGAAATAAAAAAAATGAAAAGAGCGAATTATGACTGACAGAACCAAATTTTCCGACCTACCTATTTCCGAGGAAATAAAAAAAGCCGTTGCAGAAATGGGCTTTGAAGAAGCAACACATATCCAGGCAAAAAGTATCCCGCTTATACTGGAAGGCTTAGACGTAATCGGGCATTCGCAAACAGGCACAGGCAAAACCGCCGCCTTTGGCATACCCATTATAGAAAAAATTGCGCAAGCAGAAGAAACTACCACCACACAAGCCCTCATTCTGTGCCCAACACGTGAGCTTGCCGTACAAGGCTGCGAAGAATTGCGCAAGTTTGCCAAGTACAAACACGGCATTAGTGTTGTGCCAATTTACGGCGGGCAGCATATAGACAGGCAGATAACATCGTTAAAAAAAGGCGCGACCATTGTCATTGGCACACCGGGGCGTATTATGGATCACTTGCGCCGCCGTACGTTAAAACTTAACAACCTATCCATGGTTATTTTGGACGAAGCGGACGAGATGCTTAACATGGGCTTTAGAGAAGATATCGAAACTATTTTGCAGGATGTACCTGACGAACGCCAAAGCATTTTATTCTCCGCCACCATGCCGCCGGAAATCATGCAAATTACGCACAAATACCAAAACGAGCCCACCATTGTAAAAATGGAAAGCCGAGAACTTACCGTGCCAAGCATCCGCCAATTTTATTATGAAGTACCCGGCGGTAAAAAAACGGAGGCACTTGCCCGCTTACTCGACTACTACAACCCCAAACGCTCCATCGTGTTTTGCAACACCAAGCGCATGGTGGACGAGCTCACGGATGACTTGCAGTTCCGTGGCTATTCCCCTGACGAGCTGCACGGCGACATGAAACAGCAAGCCCGTGACACGGTTATGGCTGCCTTTAAAAGCGGCAAGGTAGATATTTTAATTGCTACCGACGTTGCTGCACGGGGTATAGACGTGGACGATATCGACGCTGTGTTTAACTATGACCTACCGCAGGATTACGAATACTATATTCACAGAATAGGGCGCACGGGGCGTGCGGGCAAATCCGGCACGTCGCACACATTTGTGAGCGGCAGGCGGCAAATTTACGCTTTGCACGATATCGAAAAGCATATTAAAACCAAGATTGACCTAAAGTCTATTCCATCCAGCACAGAAGTTAACGAAGTAAAAAGTGACAAACTTATAAAACGTTTAACCACTGCGCTGGAAGAAGGCAAATTGCGCAAGTACGAATCGATAATAGATAAATTAATGGAACATGGCTTTACGTCTATTCAAGTGGCAAGTGCCGCACTTAGCCTTTTGGAAGATAATAAAGCAGAAGACACCCAACTAGATGCACTTATAAAGAAGCAAAAGGCAGAAAAGCAAAAAAAATCGCTAGCATCTCGTATTTTGGACGCAGCAAAAAGCGGAAAAAAACCTGCCCCGGTCAAGAAAAAAATCGTGGACGCACCGGGCAGTATGACAACTTACGTGCTTGGCGCAGGGCTGGACGATAAAGTGTCTGCCAAGCATATCGTTGCCGCAATTACGGGCGAAAGCGGCATACCGGGCAAAGCAATAGGCAAAATTGTTATACACAACACGCATTCCGTCGTGGACATTTCAAAAGACTATGCAGAAATTGCAGTGCAAAAAATGAAGAGCTATATCATCAACGGCAAGCCTGTTTCTATAAAATTAAAACGCACGCAGAAAAAAAAGAAAGGGTAAACCTATGCGATATTTTCGTAAAATTGTTGGCGAGCGGTTATACCTTTCGCCGTTTGATGCCGAAAGTGCAGAATCTTATACCAAATGGGCAGAATGGATGAACGACAGAACCATAGCGGATACCTATGGCGGAAATAGCAATCACGTATCTTTGTCGGGTGCGAAAAAAACTATTGCAGAGTTACAGGGACATCGTTTCGATATTGTACTGCTTGATGACGTATTAATCGGGCATGTCAGCATTCACGATATAGACCATTTCAACCGTACTGCATTCTTTGGCATTATTATTGGAGAAAAAGAGCACAGGGGCAAAGGCTACGGCACAGAAGCTGTGCGACTAATCCTTGACTACGGGTTTAAAACATTAAACCTAAACAACATCATGCTTTCTGTTCATGAAGATAACCACGCCGCCAGAACTTGTTATAAGAAGATAGGCTTTAGAGAAGCCGGACGACGCAGAGAATGGGTATTTAAGGATGGCAAATATATCGATAAAATTTACATGGATATACTTGCACGAGAGTTTCTTTAATATGCCATACGGTTGTCATACCACACTGTTATACTTGCGGCGGAAATTCAATTTACAGGAGGAAATACCATGGAAAACATGAAATTTTGCCAAAGCTGCGGAATGCCTATGGAAGAAGAAAGCCTGTACGGCAAAAATTACGACGGCAGCAAAAACGAAGATTACTGCTGCTACTGTTACCCATCCGGCTTTTTTAACAACCCGCATGAAACGATGGAAGAAATGATTGAAAGCTGCATCCCGCATATGATAACAAGCGAGGAAAATCCTACCGAGTTCCCTGATGCAGAAACCGCAAGAAAAGTGATGCAAAAACATTTACCTACACTAAAACGCTGGAAACCTGCATGTATGCTTGTAACATTCAAACTAAAAGAAGACACATCTACCGAAGAATTTCTTGCTGCTTCCGATGATATCCAAAAGAATTACCTATCTACATGCGCCGGCTTTATCACCCGCCAGCTTATGGTTGCCGACAACGTTTGGACAGACTGGATTATTTGGAAAAATCCCGGCGCAGCCCAAACCGCAATGATGAACTCCGAATCAAACGAATCTGCTGTAAAATTCATGTCCATGTGCGGCGAAGTAATGGAAAACAGCCTATATCCGCTGGAAAGAAGCTACTAAACGTGCAAACCGTACCCGCCAAAACAATCGTTCACAATAACAAAAGCCCGGACTCATGGTTCGGGCTTGATTTTAATATGAACATATATCGTGGCTGCTCTCACGGGTGTATATATTGCGACAGCAGAAGCAACTGCTTTCAGGTTACGGATTTTGATGTGGTTAAAATGAAAGAAAACGCATTGCAAATTATCCGGGACGATTTGCGCCGCAAGACAAAAACCGGCGTAGTAGGCACAGGGTCGATGAGCGACCCGTACAACCCATTGGAACGGGAGTTAAACTTAACCCGTAATTCGCTGGAGCTTATGAACGCGTTTGGTTTTGGCGTATCGCTTATAACCAAAAGTCCGCTTGTTACCCGTGATATCGATGTGTTAAAAGACATTAACACACATTCGCCGGTAATAGTACAGTTTTCCATTACGGCGGCGGACGATAAACTGTGCAGAAAAATAGAGCCGAACGTTTCCGTAGCGTCGGAAAGGTTTGAGGCTTTGGCTATGCTTGCGCAAAACGGAATTTTCTGCGGCGTGGCTATCAACCCAACATTGCCGTATATCACCGACAGCGAAGACAATATAAAAAAGCTCCTGCAAATGGCGAAAGATGCAGGAGCTAAATTTGTGTATACTTTTATGTCGCTTACTTTGCGCCCCGGCAGCCGAGAATATTATTACGACCATTTAGACAAGCACTTCCCAGGCGTGCGGGAGCAATACGTAAAACGCTATGGCAATTACAAATATTGCAATACGCCAAATGCTAAAAAGCTTTGGAGCGTGTTTGCAGCAGAATGCGAACGGCTGGGATTGCTGTACGATATGAAGGCAATCACCCATGCATATAAATACAGCCGCCCAAACACACAAATGACGCTGTTCGACTAGCGTCAACCGGTTAAGTGCATTGATTTTGTTACATCCTGCGGAATGTTGATATCCAGCGCATGGCAAAATGCGATAATTTGCCCAAGATGCATCATCTCATGGCTTTGCAGTGACGAAATATGTTCATGTATATTTTTGCTGTAACCAAACCAATCCACGGCTTCCGAGCCGTCACATTTTTCTAAAACTTGCTCCATATAAA
>Ga0131853_10020927_pt1 | contig 11877 bp, 6 predicted proteins | sample TergutLab28metaG_FD_92764 | JGI IMG/M metagenome (GOLD analysis project Ga0131853, IMG submission 92764) | Labiotermes labralis P1 segment gut microbial communities from Petit-Saut dam, French Guiana - Lab288 P1 (version 2) (version 2) | ecosystem: Host-associated > Arthropoda: Insects >...
CCCCCCCCCCCCCGCCCCATATGAGCCATATGCATAAACTTTGTCATTCTCTTTATTTTGATCACTCCTTATAGGACAGACATATCAACTGCATGTTATCTTAAATTCACTTAGACGGATGTACATACAGGATTTTTCAAGCAGAGAATATTTTTGGGGGCGCAACAGCCCAACTCGGGCCTAGGCCGCCTCGTTATTGAGGTCTCTAAATCACGAACACTTTGTGCACAGAAGTACGCAAACGCACGCACACACACACCCGGTAGGACTCCTCTGAACGAGCGATCAGGCTGTCGCAGAGGCCGCTACCTACACAACACACAACACAAGAGACGAACATTCATGACCATGTCCTCAGCGGGATTCGAACCCGCGATCCTAAGCCTCAGGCCTCACGGTCACCGGGATCGTCAAGTAGACAATTACAGATCGTAATGGAAGCGTTAAATGTTGTCGTGACCCTGAATTCTCAGTTCTTCTTCAGGTAGCGACTTGGAGACGTAGTACAGCTGCTGTCCTGTCATTGTCACATTTCTGTATTTTCCAGCTGTCCGGTCCGAAACCAAAAGGTTCATCCAAAAGACAAGCAAACAGGTACAGGTACCTGGACTCCATACTATATTAGAAAAGCATTAGAAGGACAGATAAGCCGTAAAACGCTGATGTAAATACAGACCTACCGGTGACACTTCCTGTGGTTATTCTGCCGTTTGATCTAAAACCACGTAAGAGACGTCTCACATTCAGTCCGACTCTACTTTATAAAACCAAAGACATCTCAGACAGACAGGCAGCTAGTTACTGCACAGATTACCAGTGCAAGATCCCGAGATAACCAGGACAGGGCTCTGCCTGTTGAATGAGGAAAGAAACAACACAACTCGCAGTTATAGCGGCCAAAGCGTGAAGCTTATCACACCTACATGTACGGCGCTCTCAGCTTTAGGTAAATATAATATAATAATATATTTATTAGCTGCAATTGGGTTCTTACCCGGTGGCAGTGGTTATTTTACATGTAAACAAAACATCGAATTGGTTACTACTAGATTTAAGTCTGGAGGGCTACATGAGAAGCATGTAGTGGCAACTTGGAATCTTGGGAAACCATCTCAGCTTTTGCTTATAGACATAGGGAAACCAAGAAAAACCTGTGTCGAGATGGCCGGTCGCAGGACCTTCCGAGTACTGACTTCTAGCCAGAGGTCCGGCATCTTAAAAAAAAAAGAAAAAGAAAAAAAAAGCGATGCACACACAGTACAACAAATACACATAAGATAACTACAATAATACACACGGCCAACCAACAACAATTACACACAAGACCACTTAAAACTAGCAACAATACACACGAGACAAATTAGAATACTACACGTTTCAGGATATTTTAACTTCTAGTGACACTAACCAACGTTTCTGTCTCCATTCACCCAACAGTGGCATAAATAAGGCACAATTTGGCAACAGTAGCAATAATAATAACAATAATGTGTTGTCTCTTGTCACAGGCATTTTCTCTCCGGTACTCCAACGGTGATCCCCATCCCTTAGGTTTCTTGCTTCTAACTGCAGTACCTTCCGTATTATGTGTGGCGTTCCAAGTACAGTTGTCGTTTGTATTGAATCTATTGATTATTTTCTTGGTATGGCTTCCAAACTTTTCTGGAAACCTTTTGCTACTGTTCCGGTGGCTCCAATTATTACCGGTATAGCCGAACACATTTCATGTTCCACATTCGTTGCACCTCCATACAAAAACTCATGTATTTTAGTTTCGTTTTTACTTCCTTTGAGGTGATAGTTCTGTCTGCTGGTATTGCCACGTCTATCAGTATGCATGTGTTCTCGTGTTTGTTTTTAATTATTATATATGGCCTATAAGCCATAACTTTATTATTATTATTATTTAGATGCCGGACTGCTGGCTAGAAGTCAGTATTCGGAAGGTCCTGCGACCGGCCACCTCGACACAGGTTTTTCTTGGTTTCCCTGTGTCTTATAAGCAAATGCTGAGATGGTTCCCAAGATTCCAAGTTGCCACTACATGCTTCTCATGTAGCCCTCTCGACTTAGCATCCAATTTCATATTTTCTATACATGTAAAATAACCACTGCCACCGGGTGACAACCCAATTGCAGCTAATTATTATTATTATTCCGAATTATCTGGCTCAGGGCAGGGGTAAGTGGTAAGCTCCTTTAAACCCAATAACGAAAGCTTCATGTTCATAACATGCAGGACATGTAACTAGCTAAGCAACTAACTTCTGAACACTGCATATAATGCGGCTGTTAGTCAGTAAGTCAGTCAGTCAACAGCGCTATAAGATTGCCATTATCCCACTCGTCAAACGTAACAGCTTCCTTTCCAGCAATATTTTTTCTCGGAATCGTTTGGCGTCCTCTAAATCAGGGGTCGGTAAACCGCTTAAGCACTCCCATTTTCTGCGACCCGCGGACGCCCGATATCAATGAACAAACTTTGATTCGTGAACCACAAATAGTAAAAATTGCACAGAAACGGATAATTCGTGCACAAGATTACCACTACTCGCTGCGTAGTAACCCAGTCACTTAGCGGGGCAAACCTTAAATTCACGAACAATTCGTGCAGTCCATAGCAGCACGTTAACAACAGCACAGTAAGAAACACTATGAGTTTGCGTGTCGTGCACTCTTCGCCGTAGCTGAAGAGACTGAGTCCAAATACAGGGGGGGGGGGGGTTCGAAACCTCAGCCTCTTTGCCCTAACTTGTAGTCCAAGGCGAACATAAGAACTGGGAACAACGTTGTGTGAACTTAAGTGCAGGCAAAGTCATGATTGTTATGCTCGCGCTAAGGATTAAAGTAAAGAGATCACGGACACTAGACACTTGAAATTTAATCGTGGCATGGATAGCTCCTTTCATGTTCATGAAGAGCTCCATAATTCACGCAATTTTAAAGGTGCTACTGCGATTGGCGAAGGTTTATTCCTGAGGGCTACAAAAATTGCTTCTTTTGAACTGAGCCTCAAAAAACTGAGGTGTGTTAACCGGCGGTGGCAGGAATATGTACAGATATATAACAATTATACACTGACAGTCAACAACACAGGCTAAAACTATATGTTTCGATGTTTTGCTGACCTGCATCTCAGTATAATCTTAGTAATTAACCAACTTAATGCAAAAAAATCTTGTTTTATAATAAGTTTATTATATGCCTTTACATGTTTCGAGCACTATGTGCTCATCATCAGGAGGTCAAAATTGTATTATACAGCATCTGGTATCATCACACTCTTTAGGTGGCCGTCCGGTGTGATGATACCAGATGCTGTATAATACAATTTTGACCTCCTGATGATGAGCACATAGTGCTCGAAACATGTAGAGGCATATAATAAACTTATTATAAAACAAGATTTTTTTTGCATTAAGTTGGTTAATTACTAAGATGTGTATTTTATTAGCGCAAAATGTTTCGACCCAACAGTAGGTCATCATCAGGAAATATAAATTTCATAAAATGTAAAAGGAAATGAATGAAACTTCCTTATCGGATTGAGATCTTAGTGTTTACAATGTCTTTATCATGCTGCATTACATGTATGGTTTTTAAACACAGTAGTTAAAGTGGTTAAATTTGGTAACACATACGTGGCGTCGATGGTGGTGAAGTGGGCGATTCAGTGCATTATTTCCTCGCTGTGTGGGTTTTAAAGAAGTTCCTTGTTAGTGAAGACTCTGGATACAACCTAACAGATCGGACCACTGTACCACCATCGACGCCACGTCTATATTACCAAATTTAACCATTTTAATTGACGACAGACAATAATAAAATTGTTTCAGTCAAACCTAAATATTAAATTCAATGTCATATGGGATTCCGTAAAAGTTAAAGATTTAATGTGCGTTACATGTAACCTGTTTTAAACTTCTTGTAAAGATGGCCCGATGAGAGTCTAACGACCAAAACTTGTCGCCATTAAGTTAAAACAATAAAATATAATATTGTTGTGTTTGACTGAAACAAATCATTTTACTATTGTCTATCAATTCTCTAACACAAAGGGATCGTCTCTACAAAAAAATAATCTTTTTTAACTACTGTGTTTACAAGCCACACACGTTCCACAACATTACACTACATCGTAAAAACTCAGATCTCAATCCGATAACGCAATTTCATGCATTCCCTTTTACAAAATTAGTAGTGCCTTTTGATGACCTACTGTTAGGCCGTAACAAGCTGCACTCATAAAATTAATATACGCTTAGTTTGTGTTGTTGACTGTCACTGCATAATAAATATGTGAAACACAAGGAGGTGTTCAAATTTAAAATTGTAGTGTATGTTTAATACCTGCACTGTAGGCCAAGTCTTCGAGAAGTGGCGAGCAAGAGGTTTGACAATCCGATGACATCTCATTGCGTTATTCAACAAGAGACACTTCGCTGCAAAATTTTGCACTGGCGATGACACAAATTATGGCCACTGTGCCTTTAGCATTACACACTATTTCAAGCAAACGGTGTTCAAAATATTTACTGTAAGAAATAATATCAGAATATGACGACCTTTCCTATTTCTCGGCAGCGTGAGAGCTGAATACAGGTGCAGCGTAAAATACATTTTTTAATTTGCAAACTACACAGATTTTTTCATGCGGAAAGTGGGGGATAAAATACCACAGTTATCTGATGAGAAATGGGTCATGGTTCCCGGATTCAATGCGGACATACCTTGTCCCAGTTCAAGGGAAAAGCAACAACAGACCTACGATGTGACTAGTCTTGTGGCGTGAAGGCCTCTGAAGCGAAACTGAGCCCACTGTACAAATATATCAGCGAAAAAAATCTTACGTCACCGTGTCTTGCAAAACTGTTTCCGAATCTGCCATCTCACCGGGTTGACGGGTAGACGCCAAATGAAAACTTCGTTGGCATCATTCATCGGCTGCAAATGGTAAGCTTACACTGGCCAACTTGGATACTTACAGGCGCACTGGACCTACTTTTAAGGACAGTGTTAGCTACCTGTTTTGACATTTCAAAGTTCTGCAGTCTGTCTTATAGATTCTATTTACGGGTGTCGTAAGATCCTTAGAATAAACATCATTACACTGTGTTCCCCATGACGTAATATACTAATCTTTATAAGTGTAATGCAGATTCATTTCAGCCTTCTGACCAAGCCAAGGATCACGCAGTTAGTTAATCACCGACCTTTCACCATGAGTTCTGGTTTCGGTCCCGGGTCAAAACATGTGAGATCTGTGGTCGAAGAAATTGTGCTGAAAACAAGGTTTTCTCCGAGTACTTCAGTTTTCCGCAATCTACCAATGCTCCACACCTTTTTTTTTTATCTCAACACTGTCCTACTCAGAAGGACGAGCAGACGAAACCCGGGAACTTTCAGTGCTACGTTCCTTCCGGTAAAGGGAGTGCAGTGAAAAAGGTACTTTCAAACCGCAGTCTTCAAACAGTCAAATAATAACGCCACTTTGTAACTGGCAGCTAATGTGAATCGTAGTTTTTGCGAAGAATAACGAATAAATTAATACATGCAATAAGTTATATATTCAGACAGAACTGTTAATAACTCGTATATAATTTAAAGACGACAGGCAAAGAAATCTGCGACTACCTCGTCTTCCGACGTCTCAAACACTGTACCATCTATAGCAGTGTTTCTCAACCGCCGGGCCAAGGCCCGGTACCGGGCCCTGGTATCAATTATACCGGGCCGCGAGAGGTTCTTCTGGAATTGATAACTAATTTAAATGTAATTTTATATTTGTCAACATGCCATACCGTACACATAAGTGTACTAATATAATATTAAATAGTGTACGTCAGCACAATCACTTTATTACTCAAGGTAATTATAAGGCTACATGTTTCGACTATAGATTAGTCATCCTCAAGCCTATTTTGTCAATTGTGTCACAAGATGCTATGCACACTTTGGGATCCCACGATGGGATACCAAAGTGTGTATAGCATCTTGTGACACAATTGACAAAATAGGCCTGAGGATGACTAATTTATAGTCGAAACATGTAGCCTTATAATTACCTTGCGTAATAAAGTGATTGTGCTGACGTACGCTATTTAATATTATATTACGTTACAAGCACATCGTGATGCTTCCATTCAATTAAGTGTACTAATACTCTTTATGATTATGCCATAATTAATTATTAATACTTATGTTAGTTTAATGTATGAACTTAAAAAAATTGTAGAGTTACTGACGAGTAAATCTGTTGGGACCGGGCCCTCGTCTTATGAAAAAAGAGCTTACCGGGCCGCGGTCTCACAGAGGTTGAGAAACCCTGATCTATAGTGCTCCACAAAATCATGTTAATTAACGCGAAATCTATGATAATTGAAATGAATGCCACGTACTGAAGCAACACTCCACAATATATGGAAAACGAGAGTAGTACGTAGGTATAGAAACGTATTACACAAAATATTTGTAGCCCGTAGGTAAACGAAATGCTAAAATTTATGCTAAAGGGGAATGTAACAAACAAAAATGTGACGTCACTATTCTCGGAATATTCAAATATGGTATACAAAATGAAGACGAGAGAAAAACTGAGGACTGAGGTCACTGCTGATCAGTTTGCCAGCTACTGCAGCGATTCAGATGACGCCAGCGCCTAACCGGTTGCTGGCTAAGCGCTCAAGTGCAAAAAGCGACTTCAGGCACCCTTCGGATAACGAGTTCTTGTAACGACGACGAATTTCGAATAGTACTAATCAGTTTGGTCTTACAAATATATCACTCTTTCCTAATATACACGTTTCAACGCTGCTGAAAAACCAGTCAACAGTACTGTTTAAGACGGAACGGCCATTGTTGGGAAGGAAAGAATACGTACACCCTCATCTTCATCACCTCTCTACACCTATTTGGCATGGTGTTTACATTAAAGGAAAACTTGCCTGCTTTTGGTTAAGGGCTCTATACAGGTTTTGCACTACTGCGGTACATGCCTGTGGCGTATTTGATATGATGTATTTGTTAACCGCAATTGGGCTCAAACCCGGTGGCAGTAGTACAGTACACTGAGTGTAATACCCAACACTTGAAAGACTAAAGTTAAGTTGATTACAATTGAAGGTTCAATTCGTACCGCGCAGTAAACACAGTCTGTGTGGGTCATAAAATTCAACAGGTTGCTAACCGTGCCATTGCTCAGGCCAGGACAAATGAGCCAAGTATGGGAACCATTCAGTAAGCAGTGCTCTTTCGGACATCATGAGCAATTAACCAAAGAGTACTTTCACTTTTTATCAATAAGCTGATGCCGTATAGGACAAAAAAATCGCTTTTTGTTCCCAGATCCACATAATATGCACACTTACACTTCGCGGGAAGAACGCAGAATATTTTAACGCTAAATCAAGCACAAAGATCAACTGATAGTCCTTACGACGCCGGTAACTGCTGTGATACACAGCGTCGGTGATTTATGAATGAGGGTAGGACACTGGTAGAAAGATGGAAACGATGGAAAAACCGAAGTACTCGCACAGAAACCTGTCCCTTTGCCGCTAGGTCCGCCACAAAACTCTGGCATCCGACCCAGTGGCCGGAGACTGAACACCTCATCCATGGAAATATCCAACGTAAGTGAGGAGAGGAGTTATACGATTACGTATTATACTGTAGGACTTAATTCAGGCCTTACGTGTACACACAGCCCCGTTTAAGTGTTTTTCACAGGATAATACCACGCCCGCTGGTCGTACACTGCACATACATCAGTTCATCTATGCGAAATATTCTCCGAAATATACGAATATTCTCCATAATATATTAATTCTGAGGCAAGAGAGATTACTGTCGCTGTTTAACCTTTTAAAGCCTAAGGGTTAGTGTTTGTACCATTAGTATTAATGTTAAAAACTCCTACATTCTGTCCACAGAGTAGCTACACGTTCTGTATGTATCTCAGACAAAAAAAAATGTTTTCCCTGTACAGCGTTAACTGACAGGTGTTTACTGCGCGGTATGCAACGAGTCTTTAAATAAAATGGATTAGATTTCGTCCTTAAATGGTTAACCGAGCGTGCGACGTTGCAAGACGTTACGCACATCTTCTGAGCCAAACATCTCATCTACTAAGAATGAAGACGCAGTTACAGGATTAGATCACACAGTCGATTAAAAAAAAACAGGTCTTTCGCTTGAAGTGTTCAATGCATGATTTATACGCAGAAAGTCGGTACGTCTAAATTCTACCGCAATTAGGAAAAGCTGTGAGGGTCTTGGAATTTAACCTTTTAAAGCCTAGCGGTTCCTTTAGGTACACCAGGTTTAACATTCACAAATTCTACATGGTGCGCGCCTTGCGTTGAGTGTTTTGTACGGATCTCAGTATAGCCAGCGGCCTCTGCTGTATACGTTATTAACTGAGTGGTTTTTATAACCGTGGTGGAAAGTGTTTACAGCGCGGTACGGACCGACTCCTTATGTAAAGCAGATTACGATTCACCTTTAAAATGTTAACAACGACTTTAATGTCCTAGAATATGGATACGACCTTACAGCATGCGTGCCCAAAGTGGAAACCAACGCATGTGCTTGCCACGTAAACGTATTCAAAGCGTCGCCATTGTCGTACGAAAAGAAATCATTGCAAGTCAACACCAGCAAAGAAATAACCAATCTTCGCCGATGCCGTTTTGGTTTCACCAAATCAACTCCGTCTTTAAATTCATTAATGTTGACGCAGGTAATGACTAAATATAGCGACTGGACCATTACTGCACAACGGGAATTTCTGTCGTTACTTATAATGTATTATTTATACGAAATGTCACATTATATAAATTAATTCCACAAAATTTAAAACCAATGTAACTTATGGCCAAAAAATATTCCTGGCCGCGCAACAATCCTATGGGCATGTTATAGGCCTTTGTTAAGTTTAGTAGTCCGTACAATGACTGGGCTAGGGATTCAATATCCGAGGATTCGTGATTCGATTCCCGGTAGGGGCAAGAGATTTTTTTCTCTTCTCCACAGCACCAGGACGGCTCTGGAGCCCACAAAACCTCCTTTTCAACGGATAATGTCTGCTCTTCTTACGTGGGTAAAGTGTCCACGCTGAGCATTCATCTCCAGCCTGTGTTGAGGTTAAGAACATGTGGAGCTATACCTCCAATGCCCATACACCTTAAAAGCGTGAGAAGGGACAGCTTTGCTGTTACCTTTCGGAATAACCCTAGTCAGTTCTGCCCCTCCCCAAGGTGACACCCTGTATCCTTGTAACGTGTTAGCCAAAAGTTTTGTAAGTTCCTTAGCACGTAAGGTGCACAATTTGAAGCCACATAAACAAATATTTTGCAATTCAGACTGTCTGCATAAAAAAGTAAAATGTCTCCGGCATTTACGCATCAAATCGCGGTGTGTACAAATACGGAGGCAAGCTCCACTTGATCCTCACCTTGACCGCTTTATTCCCCGAGGAAACAGGTTTTCAATTAAGTGTGTTAAGTCAGTAATACTCGCAAAAAGTTTTGTGCATCTAAGTTTCCTATTTTGAACTCGTACCGCCCGAAGCTCCTCTGTTAGCAAAACACCTTATAAACAGGCTGGTTTGATCCCGTGCGCGTACGTGCTTCATAATGCATGGGCCGTGGTGTGGAGACCACTATTACAGGATTGACTACCAGTTGAATGCGCATACTATTGCAGGTCGCTCGCAAATTATTTAATTCCCCTGCAGTGAACAAGTTGCAGGGTACGTTCAATCGATAGGATTTCGACCACGCAGTAGTAAGTTTATACGTCCGCTGTTTCAGCACCAAAATTTAACAGCCACATTCGGCGGGTTCGCTAACCACTTACCGTTTGTAACAGTTTCGTATCTCGGGCCCGTCACACTGTGCAGTGCACAAATCCCGGGCGCTAGGTACCACAGGCGACTACATTTTTTTTTACAGTGTTGCAGTGTTCAGTACGAAACTTTGTAGCTGTCAGAATTCAGACACCTAGAAGTTTCAATTTGCGCCTCGATTTTTGGAAAATTTGTGCACCCCTTGTGTGGTGCGAAATTTGTAGCTTTTCTCAGCCGTTCTAAATGAATCCCACCGTTCAACCACGAAAATGGTTATGGCTTCCATCCCACCATATCAAGTCACTGCACTGGATTCAGCGATGTGAAAACATTGTAGAAATTGAAAAACAGGCAATGCACGTATAACGTAACAGTGAGGCGCGTTCGCATAACGGCTGTTGTCGTGGAAAAGCAGTAAGTATTACATATTCTAAATGTGTGTATGTGTGTGTGTGTGTGTATTCTTGCCTCATTTGTCTGGCAATCAAAGCGCATGCGCCGTACTGTACTGTCATCTGTTGCCTGACTGGCTGTCACATTTAACACTCACAACCGGCAAGGCTTTCGGAGAACAAATTCAGTGAACACAACATGTATGCTTTGGTCTTCTCTACAATATGTGTCTGAAACATTTCTCATTCTAAGAAGAAACGAGCGGGATATTACTGTACGTGTACGTAGGTTTTCATGTAAAGTGTCCGTTATTCTTATCAGGTTTTAATCCAACTGGAAATTACTTCGACAGATTTTCGATAAATCTTCGAATGTCCAATTTCACTGAAAATCCGTCCAGTAGGTGGCGAGTTGTCCATGTGGACACACGGACAAACAGGTAGACACGACAAAGCTAAGAGCAGCTTTTCGAAATTTTGCGAAAGCACCTCAAAATCGTGTGGTCAGAAAAAATAAGTACCAACATCCTGAAGAGCTCGTCTAGGCTCTCTCTCTCTCACTCACTCACTCACTCACTCACTCACTCACTCACTCACTCACTCACACACACACACACACACACACACACACACACACACACACACACACCTATGTCTTTCATAACAGCGGGAAAGCGGATACTCGAGTATCCAAGAGCGACTGACTGCGACCGGTGTAACTATCACCATGTGGCAATCATTCCCAGCAGTCCCATTACAGTCCTGGACAGGCCCTGAGGGTTCCAGGCGGTTGAGGTTCCCCGATTTCAAGACAGTCGGCACATGAAGGTGGTAAGGTTGTCAGCCCTACGCACCGTCCGCCTTTACCCCCCAGGAAATATTCCTGGTACTCATTTCTGTTAGAGGCTGAGTCAATCCCAGGGCCATAGTGCGGCCGGAAGGATTATGTTAATGAAAAATTCCAATGACACCATCGGGAATCGAGCCCGCGACCTTCCGGCTTGTAGAGCAGTGCCTCAACCAACTGCGCCACCGCGTGCCCCAGTATCCCACTTGCCTCTTACTGGATGCCTGTCAGAAATTTCCCCTTAAGTTGCCTTCACTGTACGTCTTTCTTGCAGCAAATTAAGAGCCAGGAAGTAAGTGAAGTAACAGAGTGTGCAAAGTGATAAGCAACTGTGTCACTGGAACGTGCCTGCTGGTTAGTCGTGATAAGCGACGTACATAATTTCACAACCAGTTTGCCACAACCGTCGTCTCCACGTGAACCATATTTACCACCTAAGCCAGACGTCTTCTCCATGTTCGTGAACACCCTGCTGACATCGCTAAAAAAAACCCTATTTCACATATCTAGTTTAAGTGATAGTGCAGAAGCAGAGACAATGCTAGCGCAAGTGTTAGAGGTAAAAGCAGATACAGTGCTAGTCTAAGTGTTAATGTACACAGTGCTACAGTAACTATCAGTGTAAGAGAAGAGTCAGTGCTAGCGCAAGTGTTAGGGTAAAACCAGAGACAGTGCTAGTCTAAGTGTTAATGTACACAGTGCTACAGTAACTATCAGTGTAAGAGAACAGTCAGTGCTAGCGCAAGTGTTAGGGTAAAAACAGAGACAGTGCTAGTCTAAGTGTTAATGTA
>Ga0131853_10020928_pt1 | contig 11876 bp, 11 predicted proteins | sample TergutLab28metaG_FD_92764 | JGI IMG/M metagenome (GOLD analysis project Ga0131853, IMG submission 92764) | Labiotermes labralis P1 segment gut microbial communities from Petit-Saut dam, French Guiana - Lab288 P1 (version 2) (version 2) | ecosystem: Host-associated > Arthropoda: Insects >...
GCCGCCGAGCACGCCGCCCAGCGCGAACATCACCACCGCGACGATCGATGCCGAACCGAGCTGGATCGTCAGCCACTTCTCGCGCTCTTCGCCTGCGAAATAATCAGCCGTCAGCGCCGTGGAAATCGTCGTGATCGCCGCTTCCGCGATACCGACCACCACGCGCGTGGCGATGATCTGCACGAGGTCGTGCAGGAAGAACGGCAGCACCCCGGCCACCGCGTAGATCGAAATCGAAATCAGATAGAGCCGCTTGCGCCCGACGATGTCGACGAGCGTGCCCATCAACGGACTCGTCAGCGCGATCATCAGCCCCGGCACCACGAGCACGATCATGGTCAGCGCTTCGGCGTGCGGCTGCCCGACGAAGTCCTTCTGCATGAACGGCAACACCGGCGCAATCAGCACGCCCCCCGCCGATGCGAGCCAACAGGTTGCAATCAACAACCAGCCCTGCAGCTTGCCGGCCTCCACCCGCACACTACGTGCATTCGCAACTGACGACATGAGCGTCTCCTGATGTATTTGTATGTGCTACTTGAGCCGCGATGGCTGGCGCCATCGCGGAACGGTAAAACGGTCAGGCTTTAAGAAAATCGACGACGAGACGGTTGAACTCTTCCGCGTGCTCCCACTGGGCCCAGTGACCGCACTTCGGGAAGACGTGCAGGCGCGCGTCCGGCATCGTGGCCAGCATGCGCAGGCCGTGATCAACGGGCACGAAGCGGTCGTCACGACCCCACGTGACGAGCGTCTTGTGCGGCATCTGGTGATAGCGCGCGGAGAGGTCCCACGCCGTCGACGGGCACAGCTTGCCGCTCTCGACCCAGTTCTTCAGGTGATTGAGATTCGACTCGATGTTGTTCCAGCGACCTTTGCGCAACTCTTCGGTGATACCGGCCGGGTTGTAGACGAACACTTCGAGCATGGCTTCGAAGTTCTCGTAGGTCGGATGGTGATACAGACGCCCCATGCGCTTGATGCCCTCGCCCGGCTGCGGCTGGAAAATGCTCGGGCCCTGTGCGCCCGGGCCCATCAGCACCATGCGATCCATGCGGTCCGGGAACTCGAGAGAGAACGCGAGCGTCGATGCACCGCCCATCGAATTGCCGACGAAGTGCGCTTTGTCGATGCCGAGCGCGTCCATCACGCCCTTGGCCGCGCGCGCGTTCAGAACGTTGCGCGGAATATCCGAAACGATTTCGTCAGACTTGTTGAAACCGGGGCTGTCGAGCAGCAGGACGCGAAAGCCGGCTTCGACCAGCGCCGACGCGTTGCGATAGTAGTTGCTCCAGCCGCTCGCGCCGGGACCGCCGCCGTGCAGCATCACGATGGCGGGGCCGCTGCCCATGTCGTTGAAATGGATACGGAAGTTCTGCAGACCCGGTTCGTTGATCGTGACGAACTGGCTGGTGCTGGCTTCGGTCAGGGACATACGTGTACTCCGATAAACATCATTTGATGAGATGAATCAAAACCCGTTGCGCCGCCAGGCTGGATACTCATTCGCAGTCCTTATTTCTAACTCTTCAGGACTCTCCGGCTTTCTCTAAGCGAATGTCATGCCACCTCATGCCTGGACACCGTCACATCTCGGGTTAACGTTGAGTGCGCAAGCTTTCATGACATCCTGCGCCTCAGGGGTTTCCCGCGTAAAAACGTAAAACTGTTTTTGACTCGCCGGCAGTCCGGATATACTCGCCGGTTTTGTCAAAATTCTGCGGATCTCTCCGCGGGTTTGTCGCTAGTTCACCGCTATCGGCAATGCATAAAATTCCGCACCGCCCACCTGCACCCGCCCCCGCAAAGCAGAAAATTCAGCTATCCGGGCGGCGGCTTCCGTCTTCGGTAAATGCTTACTTCGAGTACTGCAGCGGCGGCAGTTCTTCACCCATCAGGTAGCCGCCCAGGATGCCCGCACTATCGTCGGCGTTCTGGGTAATGTGGTTCGCCCCGGCCATCACGTCGCGCATGATGCGTTGAATGGGGTTGTCGAGATAAATGCCGCGGGCCGCCGTTGCCTTGAACAGCAGTTGCACGGCCTCCTCGCACTCGCGCCCGACGCGCGCGATATCGAGCGCATAGGCAACGCGCTCCGGCAGCGGCACGAGTTCGCGGCGCTCCGCACATTGCGTTGTTTCATGCATCATGTGCAGCAGCCGGGCCCGTGACGAGCGCACAAGCGCATAAGCATTGCCAAGCCGGTCTTTCACGTACGGGCTCAGGCTCGTCAAGCGACCGTTCCCCGAATTGCGGCGCGTCTTCATCTGCGCGATGAAGTGATCGATCGCACCCTGCGCCATGCCATTGATCACGGCACCCACTGCGCCGGCGAACACCTGCGAGAACGAAAACAGATACATGTCCCCGCGTTCGCTCATCGAATAGTCCGCGAGACTGTGCGCGCGATGGTCCGGCACGAAGGTCTCCTTCACCTGCAGGCTCTTGCTGCCGGTCCCTGCGAGGCCCATGACCTGCCAGTCGTCGATGATCGTGTACTCGGTACGCGGAACGAGCAGCGCGACACGGTCAACGGGCGGACCACCGTTTTCGCCGGGCACCATGGCGCCGAGAATGGCCCACGTGCCGTGGTCCGTGCCGCTCGAAGTCGGCCAGCGGCCGCTGATCACATAACCGCCCTCGACCTTCCTGCAGGCGCCGACCGGCGCATACGACGAAGCCACGATCGCGTTTTCGTCCGCCCCCCAGACATCGTCGCCGGCACGCGGATCGAACAGACCGAACTCCCACGGGTGCACGCCGAGAATCATCAGATTCCACGCGCTGCTGCTGCAGCCGCGACCCACTTCCATCAGCAGTTTGAAAAACACCGACGGGTTCATCTCGTAGCCGCCCCAGCGCCGCGGCTGCAGCACCCGGAGGAAACCAGCTTCGCGGAATTTCTCGATGATGTCGGCCGGCACCGCTCGCGCCGCTTCGACCTCGGCCGCGCGCGTGCGCAACCAGGGCACCATCGCGCAAGCGCGCTCGAGCAATGCTTCCTCGCTCGGAATTTCGCACTCGACTTCACTCTTCAGCACACTGCTCATGACACCCCCTCCTCGTGAACCTCGTCCAATCACGCTTTCAGCGTGGAAAAATTCCGGTTGAAGTACATCAGCGGGCCTCGCGCCTCTTTGGCCGTTTCACCCTCGCTGCATCGCACTTCAATCACGTCGCAGATGAAAACCGTGTGCGACTTGCCGCCGGGAATCGTCTCGGCGACGCGGCAACCGAACGACACCAGCGCACCCTTGAGTAACGGGATCGCCTGCTGGCCGTCCTCCCAGTCCGCGGCCACGAATTTGTCGTCGCCGCGCGCGTCGATCACCATGCCCGCGAAGCGCCGGGCCGTCTCTTCCTGGTGCTCGCTCAGCACGTTGACGCTCAACAGGCCTGCCTGATGAATGACGTCGTGCGCATAAACCGACTTGTTCACGCAGATCAGCAGACGCGCCGGATCGGCGCTGACCGAGCACACGGCCGTGGCGGTCAAGCCCGCCCGCATCGCGCCATCGCGCGTTGCGATCACGGAGCAGCCGCCCGCCAGATAGCGCATACCGGCGGCGAATGCCTTGCCATCCACGTTCTCGTGCGGCCTCGCAAATACATTAGGATTACAGATTGAATCCGTCACCTGAGCCCTCAACACCGTCGACATGTTCCCTCTACCTTGACCTCACGGATACCGGAGCGCATGCCCCGGCTTCCCTCACCTGCTCACCCGCGCCGATGCCCCCAGTCGCTCAGACGCGTATGCGTGACCACCTTCCAGGTCGCATCATCCACGACGATGCCGCCATGGCCGTATTCGATGGCGAAGCCCGACGGCGAGCGGACATAGAACGAGAACATCTGGTCGTTCGGATGGTGTCCCAGATGCATGATGATGGGCAGGCCCGCCGCGACGCAGCGGTCATACGCGAGACCGACGTCGTTCATGTCCTTGACCTGCACCATCAGATGGCCGAGCCGCTTCTCGCCGGGCACCTTGCCGGTGGCGAGCGAGTGGTGGCGGCCCGTCTTCGTGTGCATGAATGTCAGGTCCATCTTCACGCCACCGGCCCCTTCGGCGCGGATGTAGTCGCTGATCTTCAAGCCCAGGGTCTTGTGGAAGAAATCGACCGACTCCGCAGCATCGTTCGCGCGGATGACGACGTGCCCCACTCCGAGCGCGCCCGTTTCGAAGCCGGGACCGCGCATGGCCGTCGAGCGGAACGGATCGTTCATCGGCGCGACTTCCGGACCGACATAAAACGCGTGGCGGAAACCGGTCGGATCGTCACAGCGATAAAGCACCTCGACGCGGCGGCGCGCGCAGTTGTCCCGCCCTTCACGCTCAACGGCGATGCCCAGCGCACGCAGGCGCTCGACATAGCACGTCAGCTGCTCTTCGGTTTCGAACTCCCAACCCGTTTCGAGAATGTCCTCTGCGTCACTCTTTTCGATCATCACGCGATACGTGCGCTCGTCCATGCGCAAGGCGAGCGCATCGCCACGCTCGCCGCGCTCATCGCGGCGCACCTGGAACCCCAGCATGTCCTGCGCGAAATGGATCCAGGCATCCAGATCTTTGACGCCCAGCACCACGTATCCGAGACTCGAAATTTCTGCCGGCAAACCGGTCATATCTTTTCTCCTTATGGTCTTTCGGTCTTTCAGTCTTTCAGAACCAGGTCACAAAACCGGCGCCGACGCCGGTCCCGGCCGGCGTGCGTCGCAGCGGGAAATATTCGCAACTGCGCACCTGCAGCTCTTCGAGTGCGCCGGCGGCCATCACCCAGTTCAAAATCTCCGATGAACCCGACAGCAACGCGCCGCGCGGCAGTTCGCGCAGAAAGGACGGTTGCTTGTCCGCCATCGCGGCGAGAATCTGCCGGTCCAGTGGCTCGTCGACCACGAAATGGCTAAGACCGCCGGACGCCACGACAGCAATCCGTTCGTTCCCCGGCATCGCCTCGACCACACGGCGGATCGCCACGCCGACGTCGTAACAGCGCCGCGCGGTGGGCACGTTCGGGCCAAAGTAAGTGTTGAGCAGAACCGGCACGATCGGAATCTTTCGGCCTCCGAAGAGACGTTTCACCACGAAGCCGTAGGCATGCCCGAAGCCCGCCTTCAACGGGTCCTCGACGTGAGCGCAGGCCGTGACGTCGATATCCTGGTCGATCAAACCGCGGATCAAACCGAGCGCCAGTTCAGGCGCACAGGCCAGCTCGCGCACCTGATCGAGCATGTAGCCGCGCCGCACCGTCCGCAGCCAGTCCGGCGTCGCGGGATCCTGCAGCTTGTCGAGCGTATAGGCCGTCTCGCCGTGGTAGATCGCAAATGCCGGCTGATTCGCCGGCCCAAACAGTTCGGCCTGATCGTCGCCGATGATGATCACCACATCGGGATTCGCCTGCGCCAACGCATCCGCGAGCCGGTCGAGCGCCGCGTTGCATTGCTGCTCTTTCACCGCGAGCGAGGCCACGTCGATTTCATGCTCATAGCGCGGCCCGATTTCGGCGAGCAATTGCGCGTAGGGCATCAGACGGCCATCGGAAAGATTGAGCGCCTTGTTCTCGTAATCGATATTCGCGCGATGTATCCACTGCGCCGCACCGAGCGTCAGCAGTGGCGTGTGAGACGTGGCAATGCCGGATACGATTTTGGCCATGATGTTTTATCGAAGCTGCGATTGCGTGGTGCCACGGGGTGAATGCCGTCGGCTGTTACAGCGCATCCCGCCACTGGCCGTCGCTCTCGTACACGCCGGAGACCGGCATGATCGTCCGGTAGTCGATCCCCTCGTGTTGCGCCAACGCAGGCGTCTTGCCCTCCATGAACTCGCGCACCGACATCAGCAGACACCGCCGCACGCGCATCACCGCACCGTCACCCGCGCCGAGATGTTCCTTCGTGCGATCGACGACCGGCCCCTGACTCAGCAGAATCGCGAAGTCTTCGGTGCCCAAGGTCTGCGGGAACCCACTGAAATGGCCGTCCTTCATCGCCTGGCGATCCTGGCCCCAGTGGTCCTCGCCCGAGCGCGACGGCACCGGCGGCCAGTTATCGCGGTTATCCGGGTACAGATAGCTGCTGTACGGAACCGGACGGTCGAGGATGAAAGTCATGTGCCAGTACCAGGTGTTCTCGTCGTCGATCGGCACCGAAAAGAACAATTGCGCGCGCGTGACCTCGCTGGCGTTGCGCGGCGAAATCACGCCGTACCAGGGCATCACGAACGAATTGGTGCGGACATAGGAGCGGCCTTCGGAGAGCGCGCGGACCGCGGAGTAGCGAAAACCATATGCCTTCTGTTTGATCTCGTAGACCGGCGCCTGATTGACCGCGGCATTCGACATCTCATGTTCGAGCCACGACTGATGCAGCACGCCCACGTGGGCGGAATCCATCGTGGTCTCGACGGCCTGTACCCAGTTGCACTCGAGGCGCTGGCGATGCACGACGCAGTTGGCCTCGGGCAGACCGGCGAACGGCAGTTCGGTGAAGCCCGGCGGCTGATCGCCCTCGCCGAGCCAAACCCAGACCACACCGCCGGCCTCCTGCACGGGATAGTGCTTCAGAGGCACGTGCTTGCAGTATTCCTTCTCATTGGCTGGCTGCGTGGGGACCGCCACCGTTTCCCCTTCGACGTTGAACTTCCAGCCGTGGAAGATGCAGCGCAGTGCGTCGTCCTCATTGCGGGCCAGCGCCAGCGATGCGCCGCGATGCGGACACGCCTCGTCGAAAAAGCCGACCTTGCCGTTCTCGCCGCGAAACGCCACATAGTTGTTGCCGAACAGCCGCGCGCGCCCCGGCTTGCCGCCGGCCACCAGCGCCTGCGAACGCAGCGCCGGCACCCACCAGTGCTGGCGAAGCATTTTGCCCATCGGCGCGTCGCCACAGACACGGATAAGTAATTCGTTATCCTCTTTACTTGCCATGCTGCTTTACCTCATTCAGTTTCTGTTCAGATTCTGTTGCGGCGGCGGTGCGATCGGTCAATCGCGCGCGCCCTTCAATGGGGGTTCCTGATTTTCAGGTGTCAGGGCCGGGTTGAGCGGACGATCCCCTCACGCGTCCTCGACGACCGCGACCACCTCGAGCTGCACCAGCATCGCACCGGGAAGATCCGCGATCAGCGCGTGACGCGCCGGCCGGTCTTCGGGATCGGGAAACATCTCGATCCAGGGCGCGTTGACCACCGGCCGCAGCGAACCGTCCTTCAAGAAGACGGTCACGCGGACGATGTCTTCAACCGTGCCGCCGCCGCGCTCGACCAGCGTGCGCAGATGCTGGAACGCGAACCGTGCCTGCGATTCGGCGTCCTCGGGCAGACGACCCGTTGCCGGATCTTTCCCCGCGATGCCGGACGACCAGATGAGCGGCCCCTTACGGGCCCCCATCGGAATCGGCGTCTGCCCATGATTGACGCCCGGCACTTCGATTGAACGCTTGTTGGTAGGTTTCATCATTCTTACCCCTGTGCCCCGTTTGCCGCAGCTCGTTGCCGCAGCGAATGGATCGAATAATATCAACCAGCCTTATCAATTGAAGTGGGTATTTTCCCTGAACCACGTCAAAGCACGGTGAATTAAGATAAACACACATTAGCTTTCGCATCGAGACAGCCTGCTGCTCCGGGTGATGCGTGGGCCATGCATGGAACCTGCCGGCTACGCGTTACGACACCACGGGGCGGCCTGCGTGGCGGCCCGGGAACTTTGCTATGCTCGAAACCCTGTCACGCCTGGTTGCGCCGGGCGTCACATCCTCGTTGCCGACAACAAAAAGACGTATGGGTACCTCATTAAGTATTTTTTTTCTGATCCAGCAGATGAACCGGCTGGTCATGGACCGTGTGGACGAGGTCCTGAAGCGTGAAGACATGACGGTCCGGCACTTCCTGGTGCTCGATCTGCTCGCGACCCACGAGCCATGCTCTTCCGCCGAACTCGCGCGACTCGCCCATATGACCGCGCAGGCGATGGGCGAACCGGTCAAGACACTGGAGCGTCGGGGATTGCTGGAGAAAACCACCAGCGCGGAAGACGGTCGCGCCTTGCTGATCCAGCGCAGCGCCTTGGGATGCGAGACGTATGGGCGATGCAATCGCGCGGTGATGGAGGCCGAACAGGAATTCTTTGCGTGCCTTCACCCGACGGAGCTGGCGCGCGTGCGCGGCAGTCTCGGGCTTGTGCGGGAGATGGCGCTGGCGAAGCGGCAGGGTGGGGAGTGAGGGAGTCGGCTGTCGCGCTGGCGACGGCGCGCGACGCCGGAAAGCAAAAAGCCCAGTCGAAATGACTGGGCCTTGAATTCATTGGCGCGACAGGAGGGGCTCGAACCCCCGACCCTCGGCTTAGAAGGCCGATGCTCTATCCAGCTGAGCTACTGTCGCGTGAACCCACTTCGCATCGACGAACCGGGCAAAAAGACGGGCGCTGGATTATACCGCGCGCGCCCTGCCGTGACACTGCCTGGCCGGCAGCCGCGTCAAGCCGGCTGCTGATGCAGCATGAACCACCCGAGGAACAGCACCCCGGCGATTACGCAGTACACGCCAAACGACGCCAGGCGCCCGCGCCCCTCGAAATAGCGCATGAGAAACCGCACGCTGAGCCACGCGGCGATGCCGGTGAGCACGCCGCCCAGCAGCGCAGTCATCAGTTGGTCGCGCGCATGAAAGAGCTTCGGCAGTTCGAGCAGGCCGGCGGCGAAAATGATCGGCGTGCCGAGCAGGAACGAGAACTCGGCGGCCTTCTCGGTCGTGAGACCGGCCGCGTTGCCCGCGATCATCGTGAGACCGCTGCGCGAGAAACCCGGAATCAGCGCACCGACCTGCGCAAGCCCCACGAGAAACGCCTGACGGAACGTGAGCTTCTCAGGCGGGCGATGCGCCCGCGCACGCTGCACGCGATCGCCGAGCCACAGCAGCACGCCATTGACAATGAGCGCGGCCGCGACGATGCGCATGTCGTGAAAAAGCGCCTCGATGCGTTTTTCCAGCGCGAGGCCAACGAGTCCCGCCGGGATCGTCCCGATGATGAGCGCCCACACCATGTGGCCATCGTCGCTCTTGCGACCGCCGAGCGAACCGAAAAAGCCGCGGATCAGCGCGACCCAGCGGTCACGGAAATACCAGAGCAGCGCGAGCGCCGTTCCCAGGTGCAGCGCGACGAGAAACGGCAGCAGTTGCGGCGCGTGCTTGTCGATGTGGATGCCGAAGAGCGCCGGCACGAGGAGCGTATGACCAAGACTGCTTACGGGAAAGAGCTCGGTGACGCCCTGCAATACGCTGAGGAACAATAGGAACCAGAAACTCACTCGCGGATTTCCTTCAAATGGGGGGAGACAGCGCCGAAGCACCGATGCAGGTGCGGCGCAAGCGCCCCCGATTATGCCGGGGCCGTCTTGCAGAGCCAAGCATGGACGCGTATTTGTCGGAAAATTTACTGCGCCGCAACAATTCTTACTGCGCCAAAGGGCCGCAATCGAGAGAAAAGCTGCTAGGGCGCCGTCGCAGAAAATAGCGACATAGCCCGGCCGCGTGGCGGCCGGTTTGATGGAAGAAAAAGAACGAGAACGAGGGTGATTTGAGCCACGCCGGACTCAGCACGCCATCCGGTAGAAAAAATAAACGCTGCCGCCCACGAACAATCCGAAGAGAGCTGTGCTCATCGCCATGGCGAGGTCCATAGAGGTCTCCTTTGCCGATCCCGTACAACGCGATCCGCGAGCGTCGGGGCCCTTTCCGCCCCAATGCAAAGCAACTGAACGTCGAGCGTCACCGCACGATATAAGCGCGATTATCGGAGCACGTTCGAGCGCGCCATACTCACGCTTTCCCGACGAGGGTTTTCACGCACCACAATCCGGCGCACAATCCGCGTTCACGGCGGCCGGCCCGCCCCCTCTTCTTTTGCCCGGAGACCATGGACTCAAGCCCCCAGCAGGACATCCTCGATCTCTCCTGCGGCGCCTCGACGCTGCGCTTTGCCCCATGGGCAGGCGGCCGCCTGCTCTCGTGGCACGTCGACGGACAGCCGGTCATCCGCTGGCCCGAGCACGCAGACTGGAGCCAGCCCGCGCGCGTGCGCGGCGGCAATCCGCTGCTGTTTCCGTTTCTCGGACGTCATCGCGTGGCAGGACAGATCGGGCGCTGGCGAGACGCGCAAGGCGTCGTACGCGATCTGCCGATGCACGGTTTCGCGCGCGACTTGCCCTTCGCAGCCCAGGTCGATGAGGACCGCCGCGGCATCCGCATGACGCTCGCGGATTCCGCCGCCACACGCGAGGGCTATCCGTTCGCATTTCGCTTCGAGGTCGCCTATCGGCTGGCCGATGAGCGCTCGCTCGACGTATCACTCACGGCCGTCAATACCGGCACCGAGCCGCTGCCTTGGTACGCGGGCCATCACTTTTACTTCGCCCTGCCCCATGCGCAGCGCGGCCAGACGACGCTCGATATGCCATCGTCCGCGCGACATCATCAGTTACCGGACGGTTCGATCAGCGCAGCCGAGCCGGGCGAGCCGCAATACCGGCTCGACGATCCGCGCATCATCGACCGTTTTCACGTGCTCCATCCGACGCCTCCGTCGACACCGGTTCGCATGACGGCACCGGGGCTGGGCCGAAGCGTGACGATCGACCTGAACCGGCCTGGCTCGCTGCCCTGGTATGCGGTCACCACCTGGACCGAAGCCGACGATTCCGACTTCTATTGCGTCGAGCCGTGGCTCGGGCTGCCGGATGCGATCCACAACGGTCGCGGTCTGCGCTGGCTGGCCCCTGGCGCGTCGGAGGCCGCCACCTTGCGGATCCGCGTCGACGACCTCGCATGACGGGCGCGCATCGCGCCGTGTGACGCGCGGCGTGCGGCGTGCGTGCGATATGTGGCCCCGCTCCTGTTTTCCGGACTGCCGGGCCGGACAAACCAGCTAAAATCAGACGTTTTGTTCGGCGGGGTGCGGCATTGCCGCCCGGAAGTGTCTTGCGAGGACCCAAGTTGGCAACAAAAATCAGATGGATCATCGGAGCAGCGCTCGTCGCGCTGCTCGCCGCGTGTGGATCGGCGCCGGTAGGGCCCGGCTTCTACCGCGTGCAACGGGGCGATACGGTAACGGAAATCGCGCGTGCCAATGGGCAGTCGGTGCAGGACATCGCGCGCTGGAACAATCTGTCGAATCCCAATGCCATCGACGTCGGCCAGGTGTTGCGCGTCGCGCCGCCCGCAGGCACGTCGACGGCCGGCGCCATGCGCAGTGCTCCGCGCGTGAGCCGGGCGCGTCCTGCGGCCCCTGCGCGCGAGACAGCACCCGTCGAGTCGGCGGCGCCCGCCACGCCGATCTCGCTGGTCTGGCCCGCACGCGGCGCGGTGATCCATGGTTTCAACGGACGTGATTCGAAGGGCATCGACATCGCCAACACCGCCGGCACGCCGGTGGTCGCGGCGGCTGCCGGGAGAGTCGTCTATGCGGGCAGCGGCCTGCGTGGCTACGGCAATCTGCTGATCATCAAGCATCGCGATGGTTACCTGACGGCTTATGCGCACAACGAGCAATTGCTCGTGAAGCAGGATCAGACGGTGTCTCAAGGCCAGGAGATCGCGCGGATGGGCAGCACGGACAGCGACCGCGTCATGCTGCATTTCGAACTGCGCTACGAGGGTCGGTCAATCGACCCGGCACGCGAACTGCCGCCTCGATGAGCGGGTCCGGTTTGTGCTGCAAAAAAACGCCCGGCGCTGAGCCGGGCGAACGGGGGTTGGCGCAATTTGGTAAAGGACCGGTTTACCGAGCGCCGAAGCGGAATCTATCAATGGCCCCCAATCGCCGCAATGCTTTAATTAAGCTAAAAGTGTGTCGCGGCGCACGGATTATGAATTGCGC